>OHRH01001342.1_pt1 | contig 11617 bp, 8 predicted proteins | sample 1578391 | NCBI WGS metagenome assembly OHRH01 (sample SAMEA3879599, study PRJEB24766) | human gut metagenome | biome: human-associated habitat; feature: feces | place: USA | collected 1985/1987 | reverse complement strand
AAACTACTTCTGCTAAAAATATGAAAAAGTTTAATATGTGATTAAAAACGGCTTGGAGCAACATTTTTATATAAGATATTGTGCTGGTTTTTAATAAATGCTATAATAAAAACAATAAACTATACTTAATTTAATTGGCAAAATAATTAAACATTAAAAATGTTGGTGTACAGTTTGCAATTATGATGAAATTTGAAATAGAAAAACGTGTAGAAATGCAGGATATATTTTTTTAAAGGAAGCTATATGCATACGTACACAGTAAGGAGTGGAAAATGGAAACTTTAGACAGAAAAAAAATAGGGATGAATATCAAAGTAAGAAGGATGCAGAAACTGATCTCGCAGACAGCGATGGCAGAAAAATTAGGGATCTCGCAGACACATATGAGCAACGTCGAAGTTGGCCGCGCTATGCTTAGCCTGGAGCTGCTGCTGCAGCTGAAAAATATTTTAGGCTGTACGATCGACGAACTGCTTTGTCTGGAAGATGAAAACAAACCCAGGAAAAAGAGAGTCAGGGTCATTCGTTACCTTGATTAAAGCTAAGCAAAAAGATTTTTAAAGAAAGTGGTGGGACGAATATGCAAAGTATCGATTTAAAAAAAATAGGCAATGAAATCAAAGTCAGAAGAGTAAAACAGGGCATTCAGCAAACAGCTTTGGCGGAAATGCTGGATATAACGCAGACCCACCTGAGCAATATTGAAAATGGCAGAGTCCCCGGCAGTTTGAAACTGCTGTTGAAGCTGCGCAGTATTTTCGGGTGCAGGCTGGAGGATCTGGTCGATCCGGAGTGTGATGAAGCGCCGGTCAAAGCTAATGATAAAAGAATGCGGCGTATAAAAGTGATCAGATATTATGAAAATGCCTGATAGCAGGCATGAATAAAAAACAGGTCAGCTTTTAGAAGGCTGGCCTGTTTTTTATTACTGTCTGAAGTAGCTGGGCTGTACTGTGAGCAGTAGTGAAAAGTTCACAAGTCAGCGGAAATTTTTGTGGTATATTAATAAATAGAGTAACAGAAAAATCTTGTTTTGAGAGTGAACGCCATGACTTTAAAACAAAGTAATTATAAATCGATAACAGCTTTACTGCTGATACTGGTTATTGCTGTCGGCGCAGTCTGGGCCCCTCTATATGTAGAGGCCAGTCACGGACATGACTGCAGCGGAACAGCTTGTCCGGTGTGTCTGACGGTCAGCGTTATCGGCAGCTGTCTTAATTATGTTCTGCCGGCGCTGCTGCCATTGCTGCTGAGTCTGTCAGTTCCGGCTGAAAGTGTTGGAAGCAGGGCTTTGCCTGCCAGTCTGGCAAGGCTGACGCTGATCGGGCTGAAAGTGCGTCTTGATAATTGAGAATTGCCAAAATTTATTTTAAATAAATTTTGGAGGTCGTACCTTGAAAAATAAATTTGTTTATCTCGTTACTATCGTTCTGGCTGTGCTGTATCTTGCGGCGGGGCATTATTTTGCTGTGCAAGGTTTAAGCTTTTTTAAAGAGAAATCGCCTACTGATGTTGTTGAGGCAAGGGTAGTGAAGCTTTTACCGGCAGCAGCCGGGGCTAAATTTGAGCAGATAAGATTTGAAGCCGAATTATTGTCAGGAAGGCAGGAAGGCGTCAAAGTGACGGCTGCGCAGAATAAAGCCGGCAGTTTTGCGGTTGGGCGCGACGTAGCCGTTGGCGATAAGGTGCTGCTGCTGCCGGGACAGAGCAGTCAGGGGGAATGGAGTTATGCCGAGCATCTGCGCAGTAATGTACTGATGTGGCTGTTTGCTGTTTTTGCTTTAAGTATTATCGCTTTTGGACGGATGCAGGGCGTAAATACTTTGATCTCTCTGATTTTTTGCTGCCTGTCAATCTTTGCAGTTTTTGTACCGGCGATACTGTCAGGCAAGAACGTTTACTGCTGGACGATCCTGACCTGTGCTTTTATTGTCGTGACTAATCTGCTGCTGGTGAATGGCATCAGCAGAAAAACGGTCGCGACTATTTTGGGCTGTATCGGCGGACTTGTCATTGCGGCGCTTATCAGTGCGTCTGCAGACAGTTTTTTGCAGCTTACGGGGCTGGTAGACGAGGATTCCATGTACCTGCTGTTTTTGAATCCTGCTGACCCGGTCGATCTGAAAGCGATCATATTCAGCGCGATCATTATCGGCGCTTTGGGAGCGATCATGGATGTGGCGATGGATATTGCTTCGGCGCTGAACGAGCTGGCGGCTACTACTGCTGAACCTACGAGGAAAATGCTGCTGCAGGCCGGCAATAATATCGGCCGCGATATCCTGGGCATGATGTCCAATACGCTGATCCTGGCATATATCGGCGGTTCACTGACGATAGTTTTGCTGTTCTTTGCTTATAACCATTCGCTGCTGTATCTGCTGAACAAGGAAATGGTGGTCGTAGAGATCCTGCAGGCCGTTATCGGCAGCTTTGGCATCCTGTTTACGATCCCGTTTACTTCTTTTATCTGCAGCAGGCTGTATGTAAAAAAGGCCGGAAGACGTCATAAGTCAGGCTTGGAAAATAAAATATAAATTATACGGCAAAAATCTTGCAGGAATTGATTTGATGTATTATAATAAACCGTGCTGAAAAATTATATAAATTTATTAATTATATAATAAAAAGTATAACTGGTAATACAAAAAATAAACGGGATGCAATTAAAAAATAAGCGGGATGGGAGCAACTGTTATGAAAAATGAAGATGATGTTATCGGCAATGAAATAACGGGTGGCGGGAGCAGTTCCAGCGGTCCTTTAAAAAGTCTGCTGGAGGTATGTCCGATCTGCGGCAAGGAATTTTCCTGCAATAAAACCTATCATGTCTATACGGCACTGGCCGGACGCCGGCGGCAGTATTACTGCAGCTATCACTGCTTTAAACAGCGGCCGAATCCCAAAAATAAATTATAAAACACTAAAACACCGTACATTTTGTACGGTGTTCTTTTATTATGCTGTCGTGCATAGATGGCAGGAAGCAGTTTGCAGGATTTGTTGAATGATATTTTTGCAGTGCTTACATATATTCACCCATATGTGGAACCTATAAAGCATGAGCAAGTAAATCAGTATGATTGTCCTGTAGAGGGGTAAAATTACATGATATTACAAAAAAATATTGCTTTTTACAAAAAGCATAACTACAATATTAATTAGATAACGAATAGTTTAGAAAATATTAAATAAAATAATTGTAAAACTTAAATTGATGAGAGAATTTGCAGAAATTTAAAATCATGAGAGAAGTGAAAGCATGAACGCTGACAGTTACGGCCTTAAATTGAACGAACAAAGCAGTGAGCAGACGGTCTATGACTACAATATGCTGATGAGTGCGATGAACGTCAGTGTCAGCAAGCACTTGATGGACGAAAATTTTACGGTAGTCTGGGCTAATGATTATTTTTACTCGCAGACTTTATACACAAAGCAAGAGTATGAAGCAATCTATCATAACAGCTGCCGCAAATATTTTGCGCAGTACCCGGAAGAGTATGAAAAAATGGCGATGGTAGTTGAACAGGCATTGCTGAAAGGGAAAAGTGGTTATGAATGTATCTGCAGGATGCCGCTTAAAGATGGAAGCTGCTCCTGGATCAAAGTCAGCGGTATGTTCAGCGACCAAAAAGTTAACGATATCCCGGTCATTTATGCTACCTTTATTGATGTTACTGAAGCCGTTGAACAAAAGGAACTGCAGCAGCAGCTGGAAAAACGTTCACAGGAGCTGCAGGCGGCACTGCAGGCGGCAGAAGTCGCTAACCGTGAAAAGTCTGATTTTCTTTCCCGGATGTCGCATGATATCAGGACGCCGATGAACGCTATTATGGGGATGACAGATATTGCCTCCGCGCATATCGACACTCCGGAAAAGGTACAGGACTGTCTGCGGAAGATCTCGCTTTCGAGTCAGCATCTTCTGGGCCTGATCAATGATGTGCTGGATATGTCGAAGATAGAAAGCGGAAAAATGACTCTGGCGGAAGAAGTGATCGAGCTGCCGGAGGTGATGGACACTATCGTTTCGATCATGCAGAGCAGTGTCAAGGCCAGGCAGCAGCATTTTGACGTGCGCCTGCGGCATATCAGGCACGAGCAGCTGTGCTGCGATTCGCTGCGTCTGCGGCAGGTACTGATCAATGTGCTTTCCAACGCTTCCAAGTTTACGCCGCCGGGCGGTACCGTCAGTTTCGATATCGAAGAAACGGCGTCAGAAAATGCGGCCAAAGCCTGGTTCAAATTTACAGTCAGGGATACCGGCATCGGAATCAAGCCGGAGTTTTTGAGGGATATTTTTAAACCCTTCACCCGCGAAAAAGACAGCCGGATCGATAAAACTGAAGGCAGTGGTCTGGGGATGGCGATCTCGAAGAAAATCGTCGATTTGATGGGCGGGACGATCGAGGTCAGCAGCGAGGTTGGTACTGGTACTGAATTTACGATCAGGCTGCCGCTGCCGATCAGTGAACTGGAATTGGGCAATTTTAAGTTTCCCGATTTGAAGATCATCGTAGTCGACGATGATGTGATCGTCTGTGAGCATACGACGGAGCTTTTACGGCAGATTGGCATTCGTTCGGACTGGGAAACGTGTGGACAGCGGGCGGTGCAGAAGGTCCTGGCGGCGCATCAGGCGGGTGAGCCTTACGACGCGGTGATATTGGACTGCAGGATGCCGGATCAGGACGGAGTGGAAACGGCGGCGATCATTCGCCGCGCCATCAGCGAACCGCTGCCAATCATTTTGATTTCAGCATATGATTCGGCCGATGTTGAAACGAAGGCGCGTCATGCGGGTGTCAACGGTTTTATGACGAAGCCTGTTTTTATGTCGACTTTGTGCCGGGCGTTACAGAGATATGTTTTAGGTCAAGCAGCTGTCGATGAACAAAAGAGTAAAACTGATTTCAGCGGTAAACGCTTTTTATTAGTGGAAGATAACGCCTTGAACCGTGAGATAGCGATGGAAATGCTGGAATCTGCCGGCGCTGTGGTAGAAAGTGCCTGTGACGGCGCAGAAGGCGCGGCAAAATTTGCGGCGGCGCCGGCAGGATATTATGATCTGCTGCTGATGGATGTGCAGATGCCGGTAATGAACGGCTATGAAGCCACACAGAAGATCCGCGCTTCTGCTAAGACCGATGCCAGAACCGTGCCGATCGTGGCGATGACAGCCGATGCTTTTGCCGAAGATATCATCGAAGCGAAAAAGGCAGGTATGAACAGCCATTTAGCCAAGCCTTTAAATTTAGCGACGCTGGTGCGTGAAATAAATAAACAGCTGCAGAAGCATTGAAAAAGAGAATAAAAGTTCTGGGACACCGTATGTGTGATTGCATACGGTGTTTTTTTATTTGTTTGAGAAGAAAAGAGGCTGTTGTCTAAGGCTGGCAAGTAAATAATTCAAATAACAAAACCGTCTGCCTGGGCAGGCGGTTTTTTGCAGTTCGGGTGCCAGTTGCAAGACTTTCAGACAGGCGTATTCACTTATAACAAAAATGTCTTGCGGGGGGGGACAAATATGGTATTATATCAAAAATAATCTATATAGATACTATTAAGTATAAGGAATAAGAAATTATCAAAACAAGAATTAATTAAAATATTGCGAAAGTAGACAGGATGAGTAAGGTTTTCACCAAGACGTTGCGACCCTCCGTCTTGCTTGAAAATATTTCCCCATAAGTGCCGCTTTGCGAAAAAAGCAGAGCGGCAAACCCAAATACACGCTGCGTTTTAAAGACGCAGCTTTGATGAACGTTTTTAGACAGGGAATACAGTCGCTTCCTTTGTTTAAAATATTATTTCCAAACAACCCTTTATGTATAATCGGGGTCTTGCAATCAGCGTGAAAAATTTACAGAAAGGAGCGGGAAAGGCAAAAGCCAGGGCAATCATTTTCATTAGAAGTTAGGCTGTAACACGCCTGCTGCCCCTGTGCGATAAAAGATAAAAATTTGAAGTAAAAATTGATGATGAAGGAGTGAGACAGTTGTCTAAATCCAAAAGATACCAGTTAGAGAAAAAAATCATAGTTTTTTTGAGCAGCAGTTTGTTTGCGATTTCGGGGTTTTGTGCAGGCGACGTTTATGCCGCGGCTGTTTTTGCGGATGGAACCGGGACCAATTCGACTGTTGCCGGCGTAAATAATAACGCCAGCGGTGAGAATACCAATGCTGTAGGTTATAACAATCATGCTATTTCTGATAACAGCAATGCGATCGGCGCGAATAACCAGGCTTTGGCCGAGGATTCCAATGCCATCGGCAGTAAAAACAACACTTATGCCAATGAATCGAACGCGATCGGCAGCGGCAATATCACTAATGGCATCGGGTCTAATGCTATTGGTAAGGATAATGTGGCCAATGGCTTGGACAGTAACGCTTTTGGTACTGCCAATAAGGCGAATTCGGATAATTCCAATGCTTTCGGTACCGGCAATCTGGCGGATGGTATCGGTACGAGCGCCTTTGGTTATTTGAATAATGTCAGCGGCAATGAATCAGTGGCGTTTGGTTTTACCAATACCATTTCGGCAGCAGAGGCCGTAGCAATGGGACGCAATAATCAGGTGATCGCTACCGGAGGCAGTGCGATCGGTAATAATAATCAGGCAATGGCGATGTATTCTACTGCGATCGGCAATGATAACTATGCGATCGGAGAGAATTCCAGCGCGATCGGGCTCGGCAACAATATTACAGCTAACGATGCTACGGCGCTGGGAAATAAGAATACGGCTTCAGGGATCTCGGCAGGCGCTGTCGGTATCAGCAATACTGCCAGCGGCCATAATGCCCAGGCTTTCGGTTATTTAAACGAAGCTACGGCTCAGGATTCCCAGGCCTTCGGTGCGCAGAACAAAGCGACGGAGCGTTATGCCAGTGCTTTCGGGCATGAAAATGAGGCTAAGGCCTATGCGGGCAGTGCGCTGGGTGTGAAAAACGTGGTTACAGGCGATTTCGGTTCGGCGGTCGGTTATGATAATACGGCTTCCAACTATCTGGCCAACGCCATCGGTACCTCGAATGTGGCTTCCGGCGCCTATGCCAATGCTTACGGTGTGTATAATGAAGCTACTGCCAGCTATGCCAGTGCCTTTGGCTACGGCAATAAGGTCGGCGGCGAGCATGCTATCGCGTCTGGCTACAATAATAATATCGCCGGTAATTTTGCCAGCGCTTTCGGTACGGAGAATACGGTCAGCAATATTCGCAGTGCGGCCGTAGGTTCAAATAATACTGTCAGCGGCGAGATCAGTAATGCTTTTGGCTATAATAATACCGCCAGCGGCAATTATACTAACGCTATCGGTTATAACAACCAGACGCAGGCTTTTGCTTCTTCGGCGATCGGCTATCAGAACAGGGCTACGGCCAGCGCGGTTTCGGCCAGCGCCGTGGGTCGTTCCAACGAAGTGAGCAACGAATATGCCAATGCTTTCGGTGCTTTGAACAAGGCGTCGGGTTCTTCCTCCAGCGCTTTCGGCGTCAACAATAACGCTTCGGGTTCCTTTGCCAGTGCTCTGGGTTATCAGAACACAACGGCCGGCTATCTCGGCAGTGCTGTGGGCGCCAGCAATAACGCGTCTGCTAATTATGCCAGTGCTTTTGGTTATGGCAATGCGGCCTCGGGCTATGTCGGCAACGCTATCGGCAGTATGAATACGGCTTCCGGCAGTTATGCCAGCGCCGTAGGCTATCAGAATACTGCCAGCGGCGTCAAATCCAACGCTATCGGCAATGAAAATACAGCATCAGAAGAATACACTAATGCTGTCGGCGCCGGCAACAGAGTCAGCGGCTACGCCTCCAGTGCCTTCGGCAACAATAACGAGGTGACTGCTGAATTCGCCAGCGCTTTTGGCCACAGCAATAATATCAGCGGCTATGTTTCCAATGCCCTGGGTTATGATAACGCTGTCAGCGGCGATTATTCAACGGCGGTAGGCCTTTTTAATAATGTAGGCGGCAATTCGTCCCATGCTTTTGGCTATGGCAATAATATTGCTGCTAATTCCAGTTCCGCTGTCGGCAACGGCAATACGATCAGCACCGGAGCTGATGATTCCTTCGCGCTTGGTAACGATACCAGTATCTCGCTGGCTAACAGCGTCGCTTTGGGCAGTAATTCTGCAGCGACGGCGATCAACAGCGTTACGGGCAACAGCAGTTATACTAAATGGGCCGGTGTCAGCGATGTTGTGGGAGTTGTCAGCGTAGGCAGCTCCGGGGCGACCCGTCAGATCCAAAACGTAGCGGCAGGGCAGGTCAGCGCAACTTCTACCGATGCCGTCAACGGCAGCCAGCTGTATGAAGTAGCGCAGAAAGCAGCGCAGCAGGCTACTGTTTCGGCAGGCGACAGCAACGTCGTCGTTACGCCTACCACGAACAGCAGCGGCGGCACTGATTATGAAGTGAAGCTGGCTGACGAACTGCAGATCGGTACTGGCGTCAATGTCGACGGCACCGGCGATGGCAAGATAGATGTCGGTAACGGCAATGTGGTCATCGACGGCAGCGACGGTTCGATAACTGCCGGCGGCGTGACGATCAATAAAGATGATGAAGGCACGATAAACGGCCTGACCAATACTACCTGGGACCCGGACAATTATGTATCCGGGCAGGCAGCGACCGAAGACCAGCTGAAAGCGATCCATGATAAAGCTGCGGAAGCGGCCGAGCTGGCAGTTAAGCATACAACTATGGAAGCTGTCGACAACAATATCCTGATCGAAAAAAGCACTAACGCTGACGGCGGCGACCATCACGAACTGAAATTGAATGATGTCGTTGAGATCGGCAGCGGCGCCAATAAAGTCACTATCGACGGTACAAATGGCACTGTCAGCACCGGTAATATCAATATGAACGGCACCAACGGCATGATAACTGCCGATAAGATCACTATCGACGGCGGTGCAGGCACGATCGGCGGTCTGACCAATACTGCCTGGGACGCAGAGAATATCACCAGCGGCCAGGCGGCGACCGAAGACCAGCTGAAAACTGTTTCTGACAGCGCTATCAAATACGATGTGGACAGCGGCGGCACTATCAATAAAAACAAAATCACGCTGGAAGGCAGCAATGGCACCACGATCGGCAATGTAGCGGCGGGCGAAGTCAGCGCTACCTCGATGGACGCCGTCAATGGCAGCCAGCTTTATCAGGTCAAGCAGGACATCAATAATATCAATCAGGATATCACCAAGCTGGGTGACGAGATCGATACGGTCGGCGCGCTGTCAGCAGCGATGGCAGGGCTGCATCCGCGCTTCCAGGACGGTAACAAGGGCGAGCTGGCCATGGCCTACGGCGGCTACGGCGGCAAAAGCGCATTAGCAGTCGGCGGCTTCTACGCCCCCAACGAAAAAGTAATGTTCTCACTGGGGCTGGGCATTTCCGAAGGCGGCAGTAAAATGGGCAACTTCGGCGTCAATTTTGCACTGGACCGCTCTAGAGACCGCAAGGCAGAACCGAGAGATATCATCTATACCCGTAAAGAAGTAGATAATTCTTTAGCGGCGCAGGATGAAAAGATCCAGCTGCTGCTGGCCAAGGTCGAAGAACAAAGCAGAGAAATGGAAAAACAAAGCCGTGAAATCGAATACCTGCGAGCACAGGTAGAAAAGTAAATACAGAAAATACTATACTTGCCCCGGCCTGCAAGGCTGGGGCAAACTTTCTGAGCAGAGGAGCAGTAAGTATGAAAAAGATCTGGAGCTTTATCCTATGTCTGGTCATAAGTCTGGCGATGACCAGCGTTTGCCTGGCCAGCGACGGCGCTGACCTGAACAAACAGCAGCAGGCAGTAGTTAAGGTATTTGCCGCCTTAAACGGTCAGAACGGGATGGAATATGCCGGCATACGCCAGCTGATGTCAGCGAAGCTGCAAACAGAGCTGGATGAAAAAACTTTCGGCAGTGTGAAAAATAATCTGCGCCGCAGCTACGGCGAGCAGCGCGAAAACAGGTTCCTGGCCTATCAGCGGTATGCTGACGGCGACCGCCTGGCTTATCTGGCTAAATACAGTAAGGAGAAAGCTCTGCTGTTTATATTCGTTTTCGATAAGCAGAACGATCTAGGGGCGTTTTCCTTTCAGCCCATAGGCGAACAACAGCAGTAACAGTACAGTTTTTCCCGTTTTACAGCATTTAAATAGAAAGCAGCAGCGATATTTTCAGCAGAAAGCTTGCTGCTGCTCATCTGATTTCAAAAAATGATCCCTTTGCCACAGCGGCAGATAAGGGATCATTTTTTGAAATTTTAAATGTAACAGTTATAAAAATTATAAGAATTATAAAAAAGTGCTTAATTGTAATAAAAATATCTTGCAAGGTGCAAAGAAAATATGTTAATATAGCAAAAATAATCCATATAAATAATATTAAGTATTAAGGTTTATAAATTAATTAAACTAAAATTACTTAAATTATTACGAATGAAAAGACGATGGAGAAAGCAGAGGTCAGCCTAAAAAACAGAACAGCTTTATAAAAAATAGATGCGGGGCAGATTTATTGTTTCAGCATACTATACAAAGCAAGTAACTATTTAAGGAAAAGAGGTGGGGAATTGTCTAAATCCCGAAAAGTTCAGTTAGAGAAAAAAATTATGATTTTTTTAAGCAGCGGTGTCTTTATTTTTTCAGGCCTGTATGCGAGTAATGTGCAGGCGGCGCCCGTTTTTTCCAGTGGCAGTGCTTCTGATTCCACTGTTGCCGGTGTCAATAATACAGCTTCCGCTAATTCCAGCAGTGCTTTTGGTTATTTCAATACTGCCGGGGGCCTGGCATCTAGTGCTTTTGGCTGGAGCAATACTGCCAGCGCCGAAAATGCCAGCGCTTTTGGTTATGTCAACGAGGCGAGCGGCTTGGCGTCCAGCGCGCTCGGTTTCAGAAATAAAGCGGCCAATGAAAATGCCAGCGCTGTCGGTTATGGCAATAATGCCGGCGGTGTAGCGTCCAGTGCTTTTGGTTTCAGCAATGTTGCTAAAGTGGACTATGCCAGTGCTTTTGGCTATAGCAATGAGGCGAGCGGCCTGGCGTCCAGCGCAGTTGGTTTCAGGAATAAAGCGGCCAGTGAGAATGCCAGCGCTGTCGGTTATGGCAATAATGCTAATGCTCTGGCTGCCAGTGCAGTTGGCTACAATAATACAGCAGGCGGCGTAGGTTCCAGTACGATCGGCTATAATAATACGGCTACGAATGAAAATGCCAGTGCTTTTGGTTACGGTAATACTGCAGGCGGCCTGGCGTCTAGCGCTTTTGGTTTCAGCAATACTGCCAGCGGCGATAATGCCAATGCTTTTGGCTATAATAATATTGCCAGCGGTTCCAAGAGCAATGTTTTCGGAACGGGAAATACTGTTTCCGGCAGCAGCAGTACCGCAGTCGGCACTGCTAATGAAGTTGCCGCTGAAAACAGCACTGCTATCGGCAATAACAATACGATCAGCTCCGGTGCAGAAAATTCGGCGGCGCTGGGAAATAATATCAGTATCAGCTTAAAAGACAGTGTAGCTTTGGGAAATAATTCTACAGCGACGGCGATCAACAGCGTTACGGGCAACAGCAGTTATACTAAATGGGCCGG
>OHRH01001341.1_pt1 | contig 11623 bp, 10 predicted proteins | sample 1578391 | NCBI WGS metagenome assembly OHRH01 (sample SAMEA3879599, study PRJEB24766) | human gut metagenome | biome: human-associated habitat; feature: feces | place: USA | collected 1985/1987 | reverse complement strand
TTCTTGTTTTTATGCCTCCGGGCGGGATATTCCCTTTGGCGGTTGATACTTGTTTTACTTCTTGCGGCTTTGGATGAAGCCGGCTTGTGGATTTAGTGGTTCGGTGGCAAGCCGTGGTTTAGCCGTAGTCGATTTTCTTTTTTCGCATCATTGTTTCGTTTTACTTGTTCGTTATACATAGTCGCGGATATTGAAATCCTCGAATCTCTCCGGCATGGCAGGCGGCTTTCTCAGTGCGGCACTTGCCGTTGATGCGGCAGGTCCAGATAGTAGTCCATCAGTTCGTCCAGTCTCCTGCGTGTCGCCTCCGAGCTGCGTTCTATCAGGGCAAACAGCTCGTTGCCCTTCATCTCGCAGAATACCATTCCTGCATGGCGCCGTTCATCTCCCGTGGCGTCCGCTTTCTTCGCCGTGCGTACGGCGAGGTCGATGTCCTCAAACGTGAACCCTTCGGCAGTATCCGGTTCCGCATCCGGCTCTTCGTCCCCGTCATATCCGGCTATGTCCGACACCCGTCTGTCCGTAAACTCCTCGTCCGGTATCCGGCGGCGGTGTGCGTCCGTGCCGTCCTCCTGTGCTTCGTCGGCAAAGGTAACGTCCTTCTCGTCCACCTCTTCGCTTCGTATTTCCGTGGCGGCATTTGGCGCAGGTGTGGCAGTCTGTGGCTTCGTTTCCGGCATCCTGAAGCGGCTTCTGCCCACGATCTCGGAAGCCGCCGTCCTGTTCCCGCCGTCCTTTCCGTTCTTCTCTCGGGTTGTGTCTCCCGTCCTGCGTTCCCAGGTCAGGTAGATGACCATCCACATGTTGAAGGCCATCAGCAGCACTATCAGCAGTGTCGCCATAGGCTAAAGCGGTTGCGGTTTCTCCCGGCACATCAGGGAGGCGGTCCCGTCCCCGGATGTCTGCGGGTGTTCTTCCGGTATGTTCCCTCTCTGTCCGCCTGTGGCGCTACCGTCACCGGCCAGGGCACGCACGGGGAGCGTGAGCCTGCCGTGTGTCTCCTTTTTCCTGTCTGTCTTGAAAAATCTTCCCATTGTCTTTTCCTTTCTTTTTGGATGAATAATCAGTAAATGTCCTCATAGCTCTTTTTGTAGAGCTTGCGTATCACTTCCTCATACTCGCGGAAGTGCTCTTCCAGTACGCGGTCCACATAGACCGACAGGGTAAGCCCGTTCTTGCCGATGACCTGCACGATGCGCTGTATCCGCTCGTGGTAGCTCTTGCGTATATAGGCTTACAGATTTATTATGGAGTGTGCTATCACATACAGGTATTTAAGTTTGTGGCCAATATACTTGTGCTTTTGCTTGTATACATTGCAATCACATGGCTGCAGCATTATCCGGAAAAGCTAAATCACATAGCAGCGGAGCTGTGTGTGGGCAATATCAGAAAATATTCGCTCAGGCTTTTGACGTTTGTAAAGCTTGTTTTTACTGCGGGGCTTTTAGTGCCATGCGTGTGTGATGCGTTTGGAATAGCAATCCGCGATGTATACAGCCTCATTATGATAGGGCTCATCCTTGTGGTGACGGCATATTATGAGTACAGGATATTTCAGGAAATAAAGTCATTGCGGAAATAATATAGGAGAAATAAAATGCAGCTTAGTATAGAAGAAGTTAAAAAGCTGGATAGTAACAGCTATCAGATAATAGATATAAGAAGTGAGGAAGAGGTGGCGCACGGTGCCATAAAGGGAGCACTCAATATTCAGGCAGATGAAATAGAGTCAGATGAGAGGGTGTTGCATGATAAGAAGCTTGTCATAGTCTGCAGCCGTGGTAAGACGAGTGTGGATGTGGCAGAGTATCTCACAGAAAAAGGTTTTGATGCGGCAAGCTTAAAGGGAGGCTATATAAGCTGGCTGCTTGATGCCATGAAAGAGGATGAGGTGGCAGAGCGCGATATAAAGGCAGATGTGGAGCAAAGCATCAGAAAGAAATTTAAGAAATCCATCTGGCGCAAGTTTACAAAGGCGATAAATACCTATGAGCTTGTAAAGCCGGGGGATAAGATTGCGGTGTGTATTTCGGGAGGTAAGGATTCCATGCTCATGGCAAAGCTTTTTCAGGAGCTTAAGCATCACAACAAGTTTGATTTTGATGTGAAGTTTCTCGTCATGGATCCGGGCTACAATGAGGCAAACAGGCATGTCATAGAGGAAAACTGCAGGAACCTTGGCATCCCTGCCACTATTTTTGAGTCAGATATATTTGATGCTGTATATGATATAGAAAAATCGCCATGCTATTTATGTGCGAGGATGAGAAGAGGACATCTGTATGCATTTGCAAAGGAGCTGGGCTGCAACAAAATTGCGCTCGGACATCATTATGATGATGTTATCGAGACGATACTCATGGGCATGCTCTACGGTGCACAGGTACAGACCATGATGCCTAAGCTTCACAGCACAAACTTTGAGGGCATGGAGCTTATCAGGCCTCTTTACCTGGTCAGGGAGGACGATATAAAGGCATGGCGTGATTACAACGGTCTGCATTTCATACAGTGTGCCTGCAAGTTTACAGATACCTGTACCACCTGCAATAATGAGGAAAACCGCTCAAAGCGTGTTGAGATAAAGCAGCTCATCGCTAATCTTAAAAAGGTGAATCCTTTTGTCGAGGCAAATATATTTAAGAGCGTGGAGAATGTAAATCTGGCTACGGTTGTAGCATATAAAAAGGATGGCATAAAGCACAGCTTCCTAGATCACTATGATGAATAAGACAGATATATTTCAGGAGGGCATTGTATGGCAGATATCATGGATTATATTGACTGGCGTGGAGATATAGGCTTTGATGAGGTGCATGTAAATGAGGTGGACGGACTGATTTTTTCACAGCTTATTTATGTGCAGATGAAGCCATATATGCCGGATGCAAAGAAGTCATACCTTACGATAAAACAGCTTTCAAGCCTTTACTGCGCGGACCACAGTGATGATGAGATTGAGCAGATGCCTAATCTTTTCCGCCACTCCGCGAGGCTGCTTCAAAAGCTGGCGCACTCAAGGCGCTATGCTGACTGCATTTTGAGATATTATATATACGATATTAGTGAAAAAGAGGAGTCGCAGTTTTCTGCGGTTACGATAGAACTGCCTGACGGCACATATTTCATTTCCTACAGTGGTACAGACCATTCCGTGGTCGGCTGGAAGGAAAACTTTAATCTAAGCTATCTCGATGAGACACCGGGACAGAACAAGGCGAAAAAATATTTAAAGCAGGTGGCAGCATATATATGCAATGATGATAGGGGCATAAATGAAAAAGCCATAAATGATAAAGCTTTAGATGATGAAAATATCAACAATAAAAGCATCAATACAAGCATCGATACAAGAAAGCTGTGGATAGGCGGACACTCAAAGGGTGGAAATCTGGCAGTGTTTGCCGCCATGCATGTGGATAAAGAGGTGCAGGATGTCATTATTAAGGTGTTTAATTTTGACGGACCGGGCTTCAATCACAAGATGATATATACGGCAGGCTACAAAAGAATTTTTGACAGAATAGAGACATTTCTGCCGCAGTCGTCTATTGTTGGCTTATTGCTTGAGCATGTGGACAATTATGAGGTGGTAAGAAGCCGTAATTCGGGGCCGCTGCAGCATGATGCTTTTTCATGGGAGATAATGGGCGGAAGTATCATAAAGGCGGATGGGCTGGACAAAAACAGTGTGCGCCTTGACAAGACACTCAGAAACTGGATAGGAAGCATGGATGAGGCGCAGCGAAAGCAGTTTGTAAATGTGCTTTTTTCAATAGCATCGGACTCCAATTTTGAGAACCTTGACCAGATGTCATTTAAGCAGCTCATTGAGATGATAAAGGCTGCCGATGAGCTGTCAAAGGCTGACTGGAGCATGCTTAAGGATACAGTAAGACTCCTGATTTCTGCCGGTGTCGGCGTGGTCAGGGATGAAAAGGAGAAATAAATGTTAAATCAGTTTTCAAGAACACAGCTTTTGCTTGGAAAAGAGGCGATGGATAGGCTAAAGGGCGCAAGAGTCGCAGTATTTGGAATAGGAGGAGTGGGCGGATATGTCTGCGAGGCACTAGTCAGAAGCGGCGTGGGAGCGATTGACCTTATCGATGATGACAAGGTGTGTCTTACAAACCTAAACAGGCAGATAATTGCAACCCGAAAGACCATAGGAAAATACAAGACAGATGTGATGGAGGAGAGGATTCATGATATTAATCCTGATGTCAGTGTCGTGACGCACAGGTGCTTCTTTTTGCCGGAAAATGCTGATGAATTTCCGTTTGAAGAGTATGATTATATAGTTGACGCGGTTGATACGGTCACAGCAAAGATTGCGCTTGTCATGAAGGCACAGGAGAAAAATGTCCCTATCATAAGCAGCATGGGAGCGGGAAATAAGCTGGATGCAAGTGCATTTAAGGTGGCTGATATATATAAGACCAGCATGTGTCCTCTTGCAAAGGTCATGCGCCGTGAGCTTAAAAAACGTGGCGTGAAAAAGCTCAAGGTGGTATACTCTGAGGAGAAGCCTACAAGACCGATAGAGGATATGTCTATAAACTGCAGAACCAACTGCATCTGCCCGCCGGGTGCCGAACACAAGTGCACAGAGCGCAGGGATATTCCCGGAAGCCTTGCATTTGTACCATCAGTGGCAGGACTTATCATCGCGGGCGAGGTGGTACAAGACATAGCCTTTGACAGGATATGATGAAGAATACAATTACGAAAAGAGAGGAATAAAAATGCCAGTATTTGATTTTAGCGATACACCGGTAGCAAACGAGCATCCGGAGTGTACATATGAGACATTTCATTCGACAGAGACAAAGGCATCGGCCGATAAACCGATTGTTGTGATAGACAATAAGCAAAAGGAGTGGGCGCATCATGCGCTCGGTATGTTTACAAATCCGATAAAGCGTACATCCTTTGAATTTGAGGATGGTGATGGGGTGACCAGTGCAGATATCCTGCGCATTGATTCCCGCTTCGTTAGCCTTTTTAAGTGGCTTGGCGAAAATCACATAAAGGTACAGCTTTCAGGAGCCAATACACCTGATGGATACGCAGTATACAGGGTGAGGGAGGTGTCTCTCGGCAGAGGCACAAAGCTGTCTGCAGAGGATGGATTCCTGCAGTATATGATGGAAAGGCTCTTTGCCAGCACCATGCCTGAGGATGAACCTGACCTCGATGATTACGAGGAAGAGGGCGACAGCATGAAGCTCACCAGTATACAGAGCATCACAGATTTCATGACCTGTGCAGGCCGTACACTGCCTGACAATATACTGCTGTGGGCCAGAAGAAATCTGGCAGTTGCGCGTTCAAGCGAGGTATCACCTGAGGAGAGACGCCATGCGCAGAGAGCACTTTCCATCATGATGAATATCCAGTGGAAGGGAAATTACTTTGAGGCAATTGACCCTGTGGAGGCAAGGCGCATACTCGATGAGGAGCTCTATGGCATGGAGAGTGTGAAGCAGAGAATCATTGAGACTATTATCCAGATAAACAGGACTCATACACTTCCTGCCTACGGACTGCTGCTCTGTGGACCGGCAGGAACCGGAAAGTCACAGATTGCATATGCTGTTGCACGTATACTCAAGCTTCCATGGACCACACTCGATATGAGCTCCATAAATGATGCAGAGCAGCTCACAGGAAGCTCAAGAATCTATTCAAACGCAAAGCCGGGAATCATTATGGAGGCATTTTCACAGGCAGGAGAGTCAAATCTTGTATTTATCATCAATGAGCTCGACAAGGCCTCAAGCAAAAACGGCAACGGAAATCCTGCAGATGTACTTTTGACACTGCTTGACAATCTGGGCTTTACAGACAACTATATGGAGTGTATGGTGCCGACCGTCGGAGTATATCCGATTGCAACAGCCAATGATAAATCCCAGATTTCTGCACCGCTTATGTCACGTTTTGCAGTGATTGATATTCTGGACTATACCGATGAAGAGAAGAAGGTCATCTTCCAGAGATTTGCCCTGCGCAAGGTATTTGAGCGAATGGGAATGAAGGAGGAGGAGTGCGTTCTCACAGAGGACGGACTTGATGCAGTGATTAAGCTTCACGAGAACACATCGGGCATAAGAGATCTCGAGCAGGCTGCAGAGCATCTGGCTGCAAATGCACTTTATCAGATAGAGGTTGATAAGGTAAAGCAGGTGGTATTTGACGCTGAGGCTGTTTTTGAGCTTTTAGGCTAGCAGGATATGATTACGGATACAGGAATTGTTACGAAAATAAAAGGAGATTGTCAGGATGAGAGAATTTGGAAAATCCAGAAAATTAGATAATGTGCTTTATGATGTTAGAGGACCGGTGGTGGATGAGGCGGCCCGCATGGAGGAAAACGGCACAAATGTGTTGAAGCTCAATATAGGAAATCCTGCGCCGTTTGGCTTCAGGACACCTGATGAGGTGATATATGATATGTCTCGCCAGCTCACGGACTGTGAGGGGTATTCCAACTCCAAGGGACTTTTTTCTGCAAGAAAAGCAATCATGCAATATGCACAGCTCAAAAAGCTTCCTAATGTGACGGTTGAGGATATCTACACCGGAAACGGAGTCAGCGAGCTTATAAACTTAAGCATGTCAGCGCTTCTTGACAATGGTGATGAGGTGCTGGTGCCGGCACCGGACTATCCGCTTTGGACAGCCTGCGTTACACTTGCGGGAGGCACGGCAGTGCACTATATCTGTGATGAGCAGTCAGAATGGTATCCGGACATAGAGGATATCAAAAAGAAGATTACAGACAAGACAAAGGCAATCGTAATAATAAATCCTAATAACCCTACAGGAGCGCTCTATCCAAGGGAGGTGCTGCAGCAGATAGTTGATGTGGCAAGAGAGCACGAGCTCATGATTTTTTCGGATGAGATATATGACAGGCTGGTGATGGATGACTATGAGCATGTGTCTATTGCGTCGCTTGCACCGGACCTCTTCTGTGTGACCTTCAGCGGTCTTTCTAAGTCACATATGATAGCAGGCTATCGTATCGGATGGATGGTTTTAAGCGGCAACAAGGCGCTCGGAAAGGACTATATCGAGGGTCTCAACATGCTCTCAAACATGCGTCTTTGCTCGAATGTTCCGGCGCAGTCGATAGTGCAGACAGCTTTAGGCGGATATCAGAGTGTAGGCGAGTATATTGTGCCGGGCGGACGAATCTATGAGCAGAGAGAGTACGTCTACAAGGCATTAAACGATATACCGGGAATTTCGGCAGTAAAGCCAAAGGCAGCATTTTACATATTCCCAAAGATTGATACTGCAAGGTTCAACATCACAAACGATGAACAGTTTGCACTCGATCTGCTTCGTGAGAAGAAGATACTCATCATCCACGGCGGCGGCTTCAACTGGGATAAGCCGGATCACTTCAGAGTGGTATATCTGCCTCGAACAGAGATATTAAAGGATGCCACAGGCAAGCTTGCAGACTTTTTGGCTTCATATAAGCAGAAATAATTATTGGCATAGATAATTATAAAACAGATGATATAAAACATATAACATAAAACATATAACATATAAGCTCCGGCACAGGAAACTTTTTGTCCTGACCGGAGTTTTTATATTATGCTGTAATATTTTTAAAAGTAACCTACCTGTAACTTTACATAATGTATTATACACTTGTATCGCGGGGCGGCTGCACTTTAAAGGACAGACCGCACAGCACTCAAAAATGCATAGAGAAGAAAAGGAGAATTAAATGGAACTGCTTAGAGTAGAACACTTATCAAAAATATACGGAGCCGGAGAAAATCAGGTCAAGGCTTTGGACGATGTATCATTGAGCGTGGAAAAGGGAGAGTTTGTGGCAATTGTCGGGGCGAGCGGCTCCGGAAAATCCACACTGCTTCATCTGCTTGGAGGTGTTGACAGACCAACAAGCGGAAAGGTGTATATAAACGGCACTGATATTTTTGCAATGAATGATGATGAGCTTGCCATATTCAGAAGAAGACAGGTAGGCATAATTTATCAGTTTTATAATCTGATACCTATATTAAATGTGGAGGAAAACATGGCAATCCCGATGGAGCTTGATGGAAGAAAGGTGGAAAAAGCACAGATGGATGACATGCTTTTGCGCCTTGGACTTACAGAGAGACGCACTCATCTGCCAAATGAGCTTTCAGGAGGACAGCAGCAGCGCACATCTATAGGAAGAGCCCTTATTACGAGACCGTCTATAGTGCTAGCGGATGAGCCGACCGGAAACCTGGATACCAAGGCCAGCAACGAGATTATGCATCTCTTAAAGACCTCAAACCGTGAGCTCAACCAGACAATCATTATGATTACACACAATATGGAGCTTGCAAAGGCGGCTGACCGCACAATAATGATAGAGGATGGTAAAATCAGATGAATTTGATGAAGACACTCACATTAAAAAACTTAAAGCTCAACAGGAAAAGAACTATTGTCACGATAGTCGGAATAATTCTTGCAACAGCGCTTTTGTCGGCGCTTGTCACACTTGTGTCAAGCTTTCAGTACAGTATGATTGAATACCAGAAGCAAAAGGGCGGCGACTTTCATGTGAAATTTTCGAATGTGAAAATGTCTGAGCTTTCGGAGTTTAAAAACAACAGAAATATTGAAAGCACATTTGAGACAATGGGAATGGGCTTTGCAAAGCTAGACGGCTGCAAGAATGAGGATAAGCCGTATGCATATGTCATGGCAACAGATGAGGCCGGCTTTGAGAGAGGCTGCTTTAAACTTATAGAGGGGCGCATGGCAAAAAATGAGGATGAGATAGTCATTCCAAGGCACTTAAAGACAAACGGACGAATCGACATAAAGGTGGGAGATGAGATAACACTGGATGTCGGAAAGCGATATGATTCAAACACCGAAGGTGTCATATCGGAAAACAGCGCATATGAGAATGAGGCAGAGACACTTACCGATACTGTGACAAAGCACTACAAGGTGGTAGGCATCATGGAAAGACCGGGCTATGGAATGGAGGACTATAGTGCCGCCGGATATACATTTGTCACATACTCTGATGAACTGGCAGCAATTGATAACGGCACAAAGAGTGAGGCAAGCGAAGCTGACACTACACTCACAGTGTACAGCAGATACACTAAAAAGGCTTTAAGAAACAAGGATGCTGTGACTGCTGATATAATTGGTGTGGATGAAAAGCTGTTTGAGAAAGCAAATAAATCATCTGTTGAAATGTCTGCTGAGGAGAGTGACAGGTTTCTTAAAGAGATGGAAAATACAAAATATGATATATATATGAATGGATACCTTATAAGCTATGAGTGCGTTTTCCCGATTGACGGTTCATTTAAAGCACTGTTTACAGTGGCCGCTGTTGTGGCTTTGATAATCATACTGACATCAGTGTACTGTATCAAAAACAGCTTCAACATATCAATCACTGAAAAAATCAGGCAGTATGGCATGCTTGCAAGCGTGGGTGCTACGAGGCGCCAGATAAAAAGCAGCGTTAAGACAGAGGCAGCAATGCTTGGAGTGGTTGGTATTCCTGTAGGTACCATGAGTGGTATTTTGGCATCGCTTATACTTGTCAAGGTGGTAAATGCGCTGTCAGCAGGCTGGCTTAACTTTGCTTTGAGCTTTCATACTTCCCTGCCTGCACTTATTCTTGCTGTGATAATGAGTATAGCAACCATTTATTTCTCAGCAACAGGCAGTGCAAGAAGGGCGGCAAAGGTCACACCGCTTGAAGCAATAAGAAACACAAAGGAGATTAAAATAAAGTCATCAAAGCTTAAGACACCGGCGATTATAGGCAGAATATGGGGAATTGGAGGCGTTATCTCATATAAGAATATAAAGAGGAACAATAAAAAGTACAGAACCACAGTGACATCTATTGTCATCTGCTCAGTAACCTTTATTGTGATATCATACTTTATGTCTATGGCCTTTAGCATGGTTGGAATGTCATATGCTTCAACAGATTACAATATTGGAATAAATATGTCATGTAAAAAGAACCTTGATATTGAAAAGCTCTCTGAGCTTTTGAGTGGCATTGAAGGAGCAAAGGATTATCTGGTTGGAGCAGGTTATTATTTTGATGTAGATAAGCCGGAGTATACAAAGAAATATGGAGAGTATTGCGGGCAGCTTTATGATGACAGTGAGGATGTCTCACAAGAGTTTTTTATCACGGTTTTAAATGACAAATCATATGATAAGTATGCGTCTGACGCAGGCATAAAAAATGCAGATACAGGAGCAATTCTTGTAAATAAATGCACATTTGATGTGTATAATGAGAAAAGCTCGAAATACGTCAAAGAAGAGATGGAGCTGTACAAATATAAAGCAGGAGATACAATCAGGTGTGGCTACAATGTTTATGATGATGCTGTTGATGATGACAATGCTGTGGAAGGTGATACTGAAAGCAGCACGGAGGATAACAGTGGATACGTTGACGAGGAAACAATAAATAAAGGAGTCAGAAAAACTGTAGATGTAACTATTGCAGGTGTCACAGACAAGGTACCGATCGGTTATAATGGCAATAGCAATACCACGCTTTTGTTTATGAACCAAAAAGGCTTTGAAAGCCTATGGGGTGACGGCAAGAACGGTAATGAGATTAAACCGGGACATGCGTCATATTCGGCATATGTGGTTGCAGAAAATGCAGATGAATATCAGGATACATTCGAAAAGGAGACGGAAGGAAATACTGAGTATTCGCAGATTAGTTTTTATGTCAGCAATCTGGATAAGGAGATGCGCGATGAAAAGTCTCTCTTTACACTGCTTGGAGTATTTGCATACGGACTTATTGTGGTTATTGCCTTAATAGGAATCACAAATATCATCAATACCTTAAGCACCGGAATGGAGCTTAGAAGCCGCGAGTTTGCAACACTAAGAAGCATTGGAATGACAGATAAGCAGTTTGCTGGAATGGTCAGGCTCGAGAGTGTATTTATATCTGTAAAGGCACTTGTAATAGGTGTACCGCTTGGTATTTTAATAAGCTATCTCTTATGTGTTATGATGAACAGGATGGATGACGCAATCATTTATGAGCCGCCGTATAAAGCAATTATATTGTGTATAGTGGTTGTAATAATGCTGATTTATGCTATCATGAAACTATCAATGACGAAGCTTAGACACAATAACATTATTGAGACAATCAAAAATGAAAATCTGTAGGAAATGCGGGAGCTGATATGAAAAAAATACTTCTCATAGAGGACAATAAAGGAATAACAGAGGGACTGTGTGATACCTTTACAGAACCTGAATATGAGCTTTTGACAGCAGGCAATTTAAAGGAGGCTGGGGCGCTTTTGAGTGAGCACCCCGGCCTTGTGCTGCTTGATGTGTCGCTTCCGGATGGGAACGGCTTTGATTTCTGCCGGGAGGTAAAGGAACGCCGGCCGGATACGGCGGTGATCTTCCTGACCGCAAATGATATGGAGAGCGATATGCTCAAAGGATATGAACTGGGTGCAGAGGACTATGTGACCAAGCCATTTCCAATGAGCGTCTTTCAAAAGAAGCTGTCTGTGGTGCTGGGGCGGCTGGCAAAACAATCTGGCGGCGGGGATTGTTA
>OHRH01001336.1_pt1 | contig 11666 bp, 11 predicted proteins | sample 1578391 | NCBI WGS metagenome assembly OHRH01 (sample SAMEA3879599, study PRJEB24766) | human gut metagenome | biome: human-associated habitat; feature: feces | place: USA | collected 1985/1987 | reverse complement strand
AGACTTTGCGTGAGCTTCGCATCCGTGAGCGCTATGGATTTAACGTAGTCGGTATTAAAAAGGATGAGAAAGTTGATGTCAATGTAAGACCGGAGATGCCGCTGGAAGAAGGAACTATTATGATTTTCATCGGAAGTAATGAAATGTTGAATAAATACAAAGGGGAATAAGTATGATTACAAGCACGTCAAATGCGAGAGTGAAGGAACTGGTGCAACTTCAGAAAAAAAGCAAAGTGCGGAACGAGCAGGGAGTCTTTCTTGTGGAAGGAGTTAAGATGTACCAGGAGATTCCACAGGAGCAGCTTGTGAAAGTCTATGTATCCGAGACATTTGCAGACAAACAGAAAGAAGAAATCAACAGGCTGAAAGACAGAAGGAAGTTAGAATATCTGTCAGATCATGTTTTTCAATATGTTTCTGATACAAAGACACCACAGGGAATCCTCTGTGTCGTACGCCAGTCCGCTTACTGTCTGGAGGATATTTTAGAGGCAGAAGATGCACATCTTCTTGTTTTGGACAACCTTCAGGATCCAGGGAATCTTGGAACGATTCTGCGAACAGCAGAGGGAGCGGGGGTGACAGGAATCATCATCAGCAAGGAGAGTGTGGATATTTATAATCCGAAGACGATCCGCTCGACAATGGGGGCGCTTTACCGGATGCCGTTTGTATATGTGGAGGATCTGAGAGAAACGATCCATACATTAAAAGAAAAAAGCATCAAAAGCTATGCGGCACATCTGGATGGAAAGAACACCTATGATAAAGAAGATTACAGGCAGGGAACGGCTTTCCTGATCGGGAATGAGGGAAACGGACTCAGAGAAGAGATTGCACAGTGTGCGGATACCTGGATCCGGATTCCGATGTGCGGACAGGTGGAGTCGTTGAACGCAGCAGTGGCAGCGACAGTTCTGATGTTTGAAGTCAGCAGGCAGAGGAGAGGATAAACCATTTTCAGAAATTGACAGGGGTGATAGGATGGAACCATTGTTAGATCTGACAAAAGAATATGGTCTGGTGCTGGATGGCGGCGGAGCAAGAGGGGCCTATCAGATCGGTGCATGGACAGCGCTTGAGGAAGCAGGCGTGAAGGTTTGTGCGGTGGCAGGGACTTCTGTAGGAGCATTAAACGGTGCTCTGATCTGTATGGACAGTGTGGAGAATGCACAGAAGATCTGGGCAGAGATGAAGTTTTCCAGAGTCATGGATGTGGATGATGAGTGGATGCAGCATCTGTTTAGCAAAGATGGAAAATTAAAAGAAGTACTCTCTGAACTCTGGAAAAAACTCTCAGATGGAGGTGTGGATGTTACCCCGCTTCGAAATCTGATCCACGAAGTGGTGGATGAAGAGAAAATCCGGCATTCGGGAAAGGAGTTCTGTCTTCTGACATTTTCTGTGACGGATATGAAAGAGATGGATCTTTCGCTGGAAGATATTCCCGAAGGTACTCTGGAAGACTTTTTACTCGCCAGCGCTTATCTGCTTGGATTTAAAAATGAAAAACTGCAGGGAAAGCGTTATATTGACGGAGGCGTGATCAATAATGTTCCGTTGAACTCTCTGCTAAACCGCGGGTATAAAGATATTATCACCATCCGGATCCACGGGCCGGGAAGAGAGCCGCGGGCAAATATCCCGGAAGACGGAGAAGTTTACGAGATCAGCCCGAGAGTGCGTCTGGGCAGTATTCTGGAATTTGACAGCAAAAGGAGCAGACAGAACCTGAAGATCGGTTATTATGATGCAAAACGGATGCTCTATGGTCTGGAAGGATTTATGTATTATCTGGAGCAGACCCATGAGGAGACGTGGTATGAGGACAGATTGTGCGAGATTCCGGATCTGGAGAAAGCCGAGATGGCATTTGTACTGAAGCTTCCCATCGGGTGTTCTGCCAAAGAGTTGTATCTGGCAATGCTGGAGGCAAGTGCCAAGCTGCTTCGCATTCCCAAATATCAGATTTATACTGTGGATCAGCTCCGTGATCTGGTACAGGCACATTATGAGAAACTGGAAGATCAGATCCATCTTCCGGGATTTACACACACATTGATTCAGATAGAAAGGAATAGAACTATGAATTTAAAAGGAAGAAATTTTTTGACACTCAAAGATTTTACACCGGAAGAGATCACATATCTTCTGGATCTGGCAGCAGACCTGAAAGAGAAGAAGAAAAACGGCGAACCGGTTGATTTCTATAAGGGCAAAAATGTTGCACTGATCTTTGAGAAGACCAGTACAAGAACACGCTGTGCATTTGAAGTTGCGGCACATGATCTGGGCATGGGTTCTACCTATCTGGATCCGACCGGTTCTCAGATCGGAAAGAAGGAAAGTATCGAGGATACTGCAAGAGTACTGGGAAGAATGTATGATGGAATCGAGTACCGCGGATATGGGCAGGAGATTGTGGAGGAACTTGCAAAATATGCAGGGGTTCCGGTATGGAACGGTCTGACCAATGAATATCATCCGACGCAGATGTTGGCAGATATGCTCACGATTCGTGAGAATTTCGGTACTTTAAAAGGTCTGAAACTGGTGTACATGGGTGATGCAAGATACAATATGGGAAATTCTCTGATGATCGTCTGCGCGAAGCTGGGACTGGATTTTGTGGCTTGTACAACAGAAAAGTATTTCCCGAATGAGGAACTGGTAGAGACATGCCGCGGATATGCAAAAGAGTCAGGAGCAACGATCACACTGACAGAGAATGTAGAAGAAGGAACAAAGGATGCGGATGTTATCTATACCGATGTCTGGGTATCTATGGGAGAGCCGGATGAAGTCTGGGAAGAGAGAATCCGTGAATTGTCTCCATATAAAGTGACAAAAGAAGTGATGGCAAATGCAAAAGAGTCTGCGATCTTTTTACACTGCCTGCCGGCATTCCATGATCTGAAGACAAAGATCGGAAAAGAGATGGGAGAACGGTTTGGCATTACAGATATGGAAGTGACGGATGAAGTATTTGAATCCGCACAGTCCAAAGTATTTGATGAAGCAGAAAACCGGATGCATACGATCAAAGCTGTGATGGCAGCGACACTGGGAGAGATGTAATTGAAAGCGGAAATTTTAAAAATGCTGCGGGAGAGTCAGGACTATGTTTCCGGGCAGCAGATCTGTGAGCGGTTCCAGGTATCCAGAACTGCAGTCTGGAAGGTGATCAAACAACTGAAAGAGGAAGGGTATGAAGTGGAAGCGGTACGCAACAGAGGGTATCGCCTCTCTTCTCTTCCGGATATTCTCTCCCGGGAGGAGATCGTCAGTCAGATAGATACTGTCTGGGCAGGACAAAACGTGTATTATTTTACAGAAACAGATTCCACCAATATTCAGGCGAAAAGAATGGGAGATCAGGGGGCGCCTCACGGAACTCTGGCAGCAGCAGGACAGCAGACTGCCGGAAAAGGCAGAAGAGGAAGAACCTGGGAGTCTCCGGCGGATCAGAATATTTATATGTCACTTCTTTTGCGTCCGGAGATCGCACCGGTCAAAGCACCCATGCTGACCTTGGTCATGGCATATGCGGCTGCAATGGCGCTTCGGGAATGTACGGGGCTGGATGTACAGATCAAATGGCCCAATGATCTGGTTATCAACGGGAAAAAAATCTGCGGAATCCTGACGGAAATGAGCACAGAGATTGATTATATCAATTATGTTGTCATTGGAATCGGAATCAATACCAATATTGAACAATTTCCGGAAGAACTAAAGCAGACTGCCACATCACTTCGGATTGAAGCAGGACGCAGTATCAGGCGCAGTCCACTCATTGCAGCAATTATGCGGTGGTTTGAAAAAGCATATGCCGAATTCATGAAAACGGAAGATCTTTCGGGAATCCAAAAAGCATACAATGAATTGCTTGTGAATTGCGGACGTGAGGTCCGGGTTCTGGAGCCAAAGGGAGAATGGCAGGCAGAAGCTCTTGGAATCAATGACGGTGGTGAGCTGCTTGTAAGAAAAGTGGATGGAAGTGAAACAGCGGTCTATGCGGGAGAAGTTTCCGTGCGCGGTATTTACGGATATGTTTAGTCATATAAGAAAGGAAACTGAAAATGGAAGAAGAAATTGTGCTTTGTGCGGCGAACTCTTATGAGCAGAAATACTATCTGAATCCCGAGTTTGAAATGCTGCCTGAAAGTATCAAGCAGGAATTGAATATTATGTGCGTACTCTACACAGAAGATGTAGGCGGGATCTTGATGGTTTTCTATGATGAGGATGGAAATCTGGAGTTTCGGGTAGATCACGAGGAGAATGATTTTTCGTTTGATGAGATCGGCAGTGTTTTGAAGATCAAACAGCTGCAGCAGACAAAACAGGAGCTGTTCGAGTCACTGGAATTGTTTTATAAGGTGTTTTATCTGGGAGAAGAGGTTGATCTGGAAGAAGAGTAGAGTACAGATCCTGAGAAAAGAAACGAGAGAAAGAGTTAGAGTGTGAAAATGAAACAGTTGAAAATAGGAAATGTTTTACTGGAAAATTCTTATGTACTCGGACCTATGGCAGGCGTAACAGACCTGCCTTTTCGCTTGCTTTGCAAAGAGCAGGGAGCGGGTCTTCTGTGTATGGAGATGGTCAGTGCGAAAGGTATTTTCTATAATAATAAGAATACGGAAAGTCTGCTTCAGATCCATCCCGAGGAAGTGCCGGTATCGCTGCAGTTTTTTGGTTCAGATCCGAAGATCGTCAGCGAGATGGCGAAACGGGTCGAGGAACGTCCGTTTTCCATTCTGGATATCAACATGGGATGTCCGGTGCCAAAGGTCGTGCGAAACGGAGAAGGGTCTGCACTGATGAAGAATCCGAAGCTGGTATACGAACTGGTCAGTGCGACGGTAAAAGCAATCAAAAAGCCGGTTACCGTTAAGATCCGGAAAGGGTTCGATGATGAACATATCAATGCGGTGGAAATCGCGAAGATCATTGAAGAAGCAGGTGCGGCAGCAGTAGCTGTACACGGAAGAACAAGAGAACAGTATTATTCCGGAAAAGCGGACTGGGAGATCATCCGTCAGGTAAAAGAGGCAGTTTCCATCCCGGTGATCGGAAACGGAGATGTGACTTCCGGGGAAAAAGCAATCGCCATGCGTGAGCAGACAGGGTGTGACGGGGTGATGATTGCCAGAGGTGCTCAGGGGAATCCGTGGATCTTTTCGGAGCTTTTAGAATACGAAAGAACAGGACGGCTTCCTGACAGACCGGATGTGGAAGAAATCAAACAGACAATGCTTCGGCATGCCAGACTCCAGATCGAGTATAAAGGTGATTTTACAGGAATCCGGGAGATGCGCAAACATGTGGCATGGTATACAAAAGGACTGCATGGGGCAGCCCGTCTGCGGGATCAGATCAATCAGGTTGAGAGCTATGCAGAACTGGAAAATCTCTTGACATCGTTATAACGATTGAGTATAATATTGAAATTGTGAAATATACTTGAATTAGAGATATGGACAGGCAGAAATGTCCTGTAAATACAGGAAAAAGCCGAAGATAAAGTTTTAAATAAAAGAGCAAGATCAGGAAAGAAAGGAAGCAGACAGGTATGGCAGAGGCAAAGAAGAGATTACTTACTTATGCAGGATTGAAAGCGCTGGAGGATGAACTGGAAAATCTGAAAGTTGTAAAACGTAAAGAAGTGGCAGGAAAGATCAAAGAAGCCAGAGAGCAGGGAGACCTTTCAGAGAACGCAGAATACGATGCGGCAAAAGATGAGCAGAGAGATATCGAAGCCCGTATCGAAGAGCTGGAAGGCATTTTGAAAAACGCAGAAGTTGTAGTAGAGGATGAAGTTGATTTAGACAAGATCAATGTAGGATGTAAAGTAAAAGTATTTGACATCACATTTGACGAAGAGATGGAGTTCAACATTGTAGGTTCTACAGAGGCGAACAGCCTGGAAGGAAAGATTTCCAATGAGTCGCCGGTTGGTCAGGCTCTGATGGGTAAAAAAGTCGGAGAGACTGTAGATGTAGAAACACAGGCAGGAGTGATTCAGTACAAAGTACTTGATATCAGCCGTTCTATGTAGTAGAAACCAGACCCCTTTATTACAAGGGGTCTTAATTCGCATTTAGGGAACACATAAAAGTGTACCGGATGCCCGAAAAAGGAAGGAGAAAATATCGTGTCCGAACAGCAGAAAAAAGCACAGCAGGAACCAGATTTAAATCAGTTGAGAAAAGTTCGTCGCGAAAAACTGGCGGATTTACAGGCAAACGGAAAAGATCCGTTTGTGATCACAAAATATGACCAGACACATCACAGTCTGGAGATCAAAGAGAATTTTGAAGAGCTTGCAGGAAAAGAAGTTTCTATCGCAGGACGTATGATGTCCAAACGTGTGATGGGAAAAGCATCTTTCTGCAATGTACAGGATTTGCAGGGAAATATTCAGTCTTACGTTGCAAGAGACAGCATCGGAGAAGAAGCTTACAAAGAGTTTAAGAAGATGGATGTCGGCGATGTGATCGGAATCACAGGAGAAGTGTTTGAGACAAAGACAGGAGAAAAATCCATCCACGCTTCTTCCGTGACATTGCTCTCCAAGAGTCTTCAGATTCTGCCGGAGAAGTTCCACGGACTGACAAATACAGATATCCGCTACCGTCAGAGATACGTGGATCTGATCATGAATCCGGATGTAAAACAGACATTTATCAATCGTTCTAAGATCTTAAGTGCGATCAGAAGATATCTGGACGGACAGGGATTCCTGGAAGTAGAGACACCGATGCTCGTATCCAATGCCGGAGGTGCTGCTGCAAGACCGTTCGAAACACACTTCAACGCACTGGATGAAGATTTCAAACTCCGCATCTCTCTTGAGCTGTACTTGAAGAGACTGATTGTCGGAGGAATGGAGCGCGTATACGAGATCGGACGTGTATTCCGTAACGAAGGTCTTGACACAAGACATAATCCGGAATTTACATTGATGGAGCTGTACCAGGCGTATACAGACTATAACGGAATGATGGATCTGACAGAGAATCTGTACCGTCACGTTGCACAGGAAGTACTTGGAACAACTGTGATCGAGTACAACGGTGTGCAGATGGATTTAGGAAAACCGTTTGAGAGAATCACAATGGTAGATGCAGTGAAAAAATATGCAGGTGTGGACTGGAACGAAGTGGAGACACTGGAACAGGCAAGAGCACTTGCAAAAGAGCATCATGTAGAGTTTGAAGAGCGTCACAAAAAAGGAGATATCCTTGCACTCTTCTTCGAAGAATTTGCAGAGGAGCACCTGATCCAGCCTACATTTGTAATGGATCATCCGATCGAGATTTCTCCGCTGACAAAGAAAAAACCGGAGAATCCGGAATATACAGAGCGTTTCGAGTTCTTTATGAACGGATGGGAGATGGCGAACGCATACTCTGAGCTGAACGATCCGATCGATCAGAGAGAACGTTTCAAAGCACAGGAAGAGCTGCTTGCGCAGGGAGACGATGAAGCGAATACAACAGATGAAGACTTCCTGAACGCGCTGGAGATCGGTATGCCTCCTACAGGCGGTATCGGATTCGGAATCGACAGAATGTGTATGCTGTTGACAAACAGTGCAGCGATCAGAGATGTGTTGCTCTTCCCGACAATGAAGTCCTTGGACAAATAAAGCCCGTAAAATCAAGGGTTTGCGGATCTGAACGTTTGTTTTGACATCAATTTGACATCAATTTTATCTATTTTGGTGGATTTATATGGACCAAAATGGCGAATTTCTTAATTGTTTAAAAAAAGAGGAAAAGGTTAATTTCTCTAAAAGAGCTTATTCAATATTTGAATGAGTTCTTTTTTTTTCTTGTTATAATCCCCAAAAACTAGTTGTTATGGTTCAAAAAAACAAATTTAGGAGGATGGCAAAATGAATAAAAATACAGCGTTAGGAGCAAGTGAGGTTACGAAAAACATAATTTTTCAAGGAGAGATGCATAAGAAATTTTTTCTGCTTTATTTACCGGAATGTAGAAACGAAGATGTGTATCATCAGGCATTGATCTATTGTCTTGGAATCAGTCGAGATACACGAGAACATGTGGAAGAAATTTATGATTTTGAAACAGGATGCGTCAAAACAGAATGCATGAGTGCCGGATGGCAGACAAGTGGGAGTCTGAAAATCATTCGGATGGCATTTAATCTTTACTGCAATGGCACACCGACTGTATATGAAAAGGAAGGTGTAGAAGGTAAATTAAAAGAGTGTGAGCATTATACGGTAGAGGATCTGTTTTGTTGTGAGTATGCGCCATATTTCTGGCAGGCGATTCAACTTCGTTATGCCTGCGATGATTGCATCATAATCGTCCGCGTCCAGGGAAATACCAATGGATGACCACTCAACCTTATGAATCTCAAGCTCCATTCCCATCTGATCGGCAAGCATCTGTGCGACTGCTACGTCATATCCGTATGCATAATAATCAGAATCGTAAATCTTGACTGCTTTACTTCCATCAGGTGTCGTGTCGGTGTCCTGCGTCCAGTTGAATGGAGCGTATGCACATTCCATACCAACTCTTAAGACCTTCTTATTGGAATCCGTTGTTGAAGAAGCCTGTGATGCTTCCGATGCTTTCTTATCGGATGCTCCGCATCCTGATAAACTTATGGCAACCATCACTCCTGTAAGTGCCAATGCTGCGATTTTTCTGCTTTTCATATTGATTTCCTCCCTTATGTCTTGAAGCTTTGTTTCTGATTGTTCTTTTTTGTCTTGCCCTCTATCCGAGTGATTTCTCTGGAGTTCCCGTATAGAGAATAAAAAAGGCGCCGGAGAAATAAAATTCTCTAGCGCCTTTGCTTATTGAGTATGATATACTTCGAAAAGCCTCTTTGCAATAGTAATCCCGTACAATTTAACTGTGCATTTTGCACAGTTACTAATGAAACATCAGCCTTTTTACCAGAATGCAGTTGACCAGATCCAGATATTCCATCGAATCATCAAGGTTGATTTCCAGTATTTCTTCAATCTTTTTCAGACGATATTGCAGGGAATTCCGATGCACATACATCATCTCTGCCGTCTTTCCGACATTGAATCCGCACATATAGTAATTCACCAAAGTGTCAATCAGGAAAGAACCGTTTGCATTGTCATACATCTCCAGGTTTTTCAGCTTTTCATTACAGTAATTAAGAATTTCCTGTTGATTACCACTGTTGAACATATATTTGTAGATTCCCATAGAGCTTGCACTCAGAACCTTCTTGTTCGTCGGATTCGGCAGCATGTCTTTCTTCGGGATCAGATTCTTCGCCTCCTGATAACTTATTCCGAAATCCGCCGGCTTCGTATAAGCCGCTCCCAAAATACAGGTACTGTGGATTACCCCCGCAAAAGGCGTCCGACTATCAAGCTCTCTAAGAATCTGCTCAATCTGGTGTTCTGTCTCCTTATTTTCCTTTGCCTCAAAAAGCAACACAAATTTGTTCAGAAACCGCATATACATCGGTTTTTTCTTCATGTGAAGCACCTCACGATTCAGGCAATCCGTATAATAAACATAGGTATGCTCATCCTGTTCCAGATTCATGCCGTACTTCCGGTCAATCACAATAACACCAACACGATACGGACGGTCAAACGTCAGCCCAAACTGTGCGGAAATCTTCTCGATATACTTATCATTGACCTCGTACCCGAATAACAAGTTGTACAGATAATCTCCGGTTCGCTTGTTGTCCACTTCGGTTTCCAGAATCAGTTCACCGATACTCTGTGCGATGTCAACAAACGTTGCACCCTCCCACCGTATATAGAACAACGACAGTTTCAATTCCTTTGCCTTCTCGATCATCTGCTGTGGAATTGCTTCCTTGTCCTCCTCAACTGAGATTGCAAGTCCTGATATTCCAAGCTCGTTCAGCTCGAGCATTGCAGTGTATGCATCCTCGATTGAATATCGCAGAAAATCCACGACCAGAAGCGCAAAATTGCCCGGATTCATATGATCTTTATATCGCTTTTCATACAGCTGTCCTCCATAACCTGGAGATACTGTACGCTGTAAGCCGGAAGATTCAGAGAGCCATTCAGCGTCTGTGAGATATTCCCAGAACCGCTTTTCAGCAGATCGGTGAATGTTCCGAGCAATTCTCCGTGATGGATCGTGAAATCGCTCTCAGACGCGTTGATGGCGATCAGAATCCGTTCCTGCCCTGTACGGCGTTCAAAGACAAGCTGATGGTTTGTGATTGAGATATTGCGGTATCCTCCATTGCAGAGGGCATCACTGTTTTGCCGAAGTGTGATCAGTCGGTGGATGAAATCAGTCAGTGCATTCGGTTTTGGCGCCTCAAAGCATGGACGAAGCGCATAGTCATTGTCCGGAGTCTTGATACCTTCTTCGCCCCATTCGCTTCCATAATAAATACAGGGAATTCCCGGCATACCGAATAAAATACCGTAAGCCAGAGGCAGGTGTGCAGGGGTTGTCAGGATGCTGGCAATCCGTGTGACATCGTGATTATCCACAAAACTCATCAGATGCTTTCCACGGTAGATACACCATTGTTCCGGTCCGTACTGACGATTCAGGGAGTGTGCGATCTCGAACAGATTCATGCTGTTCAGGCTGGAATAGATTCCCTTGTAGCATTCGTAATTGGTACAGCTGTGCAGCATCTCATCATTTACAATCAGATTATAATCACCGAATAGTACTTCACCGATCAGAACAAATCCAGGCTTTTGTTCTTCGCAAAATGAGCGGAGTCTCCGCATAAAGTTATGGTCCAGACTGTATGCCACATCCAGGCGAAGTCCGTCAATATCAAATGTTTCGATCCAGAAGCGGACACAGTCTAATAAGTAGTCTGTGACTGCAGGATTTTGTAGATTCAGTTTGACCAGTTCGAAATGTCCTTCCCATCCCTCATACCAGAATCCGTCCTGATAACAACTGTCACCGTCAAAATTGATGTAGAACCAGTCTTTATAAGGAGAATCCCACTTCTTTTCCTGAACGTCCTGAAATGCCCAGAAACCGCGTCCAACGTGGTTGAAAACTCCGTCCAGCACGATTTTGATATGATGCTTATGCAGATCGTCACAGACATCCTGAAAATCTTCATTGGTTCCAAGGCGGCAGTCCACCTTTTTAAAGTCTCTGGTATCATAACCGTGATTGTCAGATTCGAAAATCGGATTTAAGAGAACAGAACCGATCTGCAGATTCTCCAGATAACTGCTCCAGTCTTTCAATTTCAGAATACGCGGAACGCAGATGCCATCGTTGTGAGTCGGGGCACCGCAGAATCCAATCGGGTAAATTTGATAAAATGTTTCGTTGTAAGCCCACATAATAAGTACCTCTGCTTTCTTATAGAATATGGATATTATAGCGTATTTTCGGGCTTTCGCAAAGGTTGGAGAAGGTGCGAAAAAATTTTTTTGAAAAATTTGAAATTTGTTGTTGACAATTGGTATACCCTTATGTATAATAGCTATTGTGTCACGGAGAAAACGACACGAAAGCGAATAACGGGGTGTGGCTCAGCTTGGCTAGAGCGCCTGGTTTGGGACCAGGAGGTCGCAGGTTCGAATCCTGTCACCCCGATCATCCTGCGGGTGTAGTTCAATGGTAGAACACCAGCCTTCCAAGCTGGATACGTGGGTTC
>OHRH01001334.1_pt1 | contig 11675 bp, 8 predicted proteins | sample 1578391 | NCBI WGS metagenome assembly OHRH01 (sample SAMEA3879599, study PRJEB24766) | human gut metagenome | biome: human-associated habitat; feature: feces | place: USA | collected 1985/1987 | reverse complement strand
TGAAAGAAGATGTAGTAGCTGCAAATCTTGCGAATTTGCGCCAAAGTATCAACGAACTGAAAGTGTGTATTGAAAAACAGAATGCCACTGTTTCTACACCGGAACAATCTGTAAAAACGGATTTCAATGAAAAGGCCATTTATACAGGAATTGCCAACAGTTTCTGTACTTGCTGGAATGAAGCCTTGTCTGTGGTCAAGAAACATATCTGGCAACAGCAGCCCAACACATTGCCGTTTTCGCTATGGTTCCCGAAACTCATTGATTTATTCAAGCAGAAGTCCAAACTTCTTGAATATCTTTATCGGCACGTTTGCGATTACAATCAGAATCGTATGACTATCGAAACTAATACCCGATGTATATTGAAACGGCAGGATGAGATATTGGCAAAAATCAATGAGCTGAAAAGCCCTGTAACCGTTATTTCACCTAATATCAGTGGGCTGTTTATATATGGCTATCATATAAAACTCCAGTATATTGTACCCATTATTGCCGTTATTATTATATGGGCTGTTGCTGCTTCTGCTAGTAGTATGAAGTTTAAGGAAGAATCCTTTGCGCATTATTCTATGTATAGGGCAGTGAAGGAACAATATCAGCATTTAGTGGAAATTACTTATGTAAAATCTAAGTCTGATGCGGAATAATAAGTTTTAATAGATTACTATTTGTCTATTTTACCATATGACACTTCCGGTTCTGCAGCCATGAAATTATTGTCATTTTCTGCTATTTGATATGTTTTGACTTTTCGGTCTTCAAGAAAAATGTGATTCAATGTATATGCTAATGATTCAAGTGTTTGTATGCGGACTTTAGGTTTTAGTTGACATTCCCAAATTGTAATGCAATGCCAGCCCATAGCTGCAAGCTGGCATTGCTCTTTTTTATCACGCTCTTTGTTTCGTTCTATTTTCTTTTGCCAAAAGTCAATGTTTGTTTTAGGTAGGCGAAAGTATCTGCAATTATCATGACCATGCCAAAAGCAGCCGTTCACAAAAATAACTGTTCGATATTTGCGAAGTACCAAATCAGGATGTCCGGGCAGGCGTGGATGGTTTAGCCGATAGCGGAAGCCACGGCTAAAAAGGAACTTGCGAACCAGTAATTCAGGTTTTGTATCCCTCCCTTTTACAGCGGACATACAACGGTGGCGTTGTTCTCTATTCAGTACATCAGCCATATCGTTTATTTGAGTTGTTCTTTACAGTCTTTATACAGTTGAATTAGATGATATATAGACATATCTATGAGAGGCTCAAACATAAAACTGTTTACATGAATTAGTTCAGGGGTCATCATATTAACACGCTCTATAATATCATAATGAGCATCTTTCGGACAGGCTTTTTTAAATAGATCTGTCCACTTCCCTGTTTGACTACCTGTTACAGCTAAATCTTCTTCACTTTTACCTTTTGCTATCATTTTGTCGTACATATAATTTTCCGCCAAGTGTCTTATGGCAATAGATAAGCACACTTTATTTTCAATTAGCACTTGATTAGGATTGGTTTCGGTTATGATGCTATCTGCGGTTTGCATAATCAAGTCGTAAATTTTATCTGTTGATTTAGGGCGTTTCATACCTTTACCTTGTGTAAAATCAGTCATAATATTTATCAACTGCTCAATTGTTATAGTTCGTGTATTTGCTTTTTTATGAAGGCATTCTGTTAATGTTCTGTAATCATCATTTTCCCCTTTAGTATATTCTATCAGATTTCTAACAAAAGGAATCATACTTATAAATATTTTATCGTCATTATCATGCTTGATAAAAGCATTAGTATATATATTGCCTTTATACTGACCTTGGTTGATGATTACCTTTCCATTAGCTAAGCGTTCTGCCATCCATAGATTTGGTGGGAATAGACTAAGACGGGATGACAATGTTCTATAGAAATCATAGTTATGAGTCAACACGAGCATATAGAACTTATTGCTATTGTCAGCAGCAATGTCTTTAATATATTCTACTATCGCATATTTGTTTTGATAATCAAATGAATCTGCTATATCATCCATAACTAAAATTGTATCATGATCCATAGTCTTACGTGCTTCCATTTCAAAGAGAAATTGCAGGATAATGAAAGCGCGTTTTTCGCCTCGACTAAGGATTTTCTCCAGCACGTCTTTCTCCACAGTTGTTTCTGTACTTGAAGTTTCAACGTAAGAAAACTGTAGTTTCGCTGCTTCTTGTTTTAGTATAATATCCTTTTGATTGGCTATAGAAACTTTTATTGGTACATGAAAACGTGCATTATAAAGGGCTATAATTTGTTCCCATCTTTCTTGCTGCGAGCTGGCTTCTTCTAAGACTTGCTGTAGTGCCTCTTTATTTTCATTATAAACTTGTATATAAGCATCAAACAGAGGCTTTATCTCATTGTCTGATAAATACCCTAACCAGACTTTTTTTCGGAATACTTCGTAGTTAATGATTTCAGGTATCCATTCAGGATGATTGTTCAAAACAGATTTAAAACCTCTCAATTCGACATTTTTGTCAATTGCTTTTGTGATTTTATCAAAAGCTTTCTTTAAATTTTCATCCTTTAAAAGACGTTGTTGTTCACTATTAATAAGTTCTTGCAACTCTGTCTCGGACGATAATTCCGTATTGTCCTGAAGTACAATTTTATGATTAACACCGAAAAATGAACCATCAGAAACATACTGTTGTAATTGCGCAACATGATACGTTCCAAATGTATGACCGGCCACAGTTCGGAATAGCTTGGAATCTTCTAAAAGTCTATTGTAATTGTCGATATATATATTCAGGTTATCTTTATTAGATTCTATAAATTTCTTAACATTCTCTTTGGTGTCAAATACATCATTATACTTAAATTCAAACTTTGGTAAACCTGATTTGACTTCACTGTTTAAACGCTCAAGTATGCTAAAGATAGTGTCAGCATCATTTTGTTTGAAAGTACCGAATATCTCTTTTTCACAGTCGGAACTTAAAGAGGCACTTTTTAATTTACTTATTAGGAGTTCCTTCTTTTCAGACAATTGTTGATATATAGAATCATACCTGTTTTTTAATTCTGAGCTTGCAAGGAAATTCACAAACGACTTTGAACAATCAATATCATCATCTCCATTAACTACGAATATATTTTCCTTAGACACATCTAAACCGTCCGCTTTTAGAATGAAACTTGATTTGTCTTTATCGTGTAGCTTGTCACATGGTTTCTCTTTGGACTGCCCTGATAAATAGCGCATAGTTTTAGCAAAAGATGTTTTCATTGAACCATTTGGAGCATAGATTAAATGTATTTGTTTACCAGAAGTAAACTGGAATTCTTGGTTGAGTTCCTTAATACCATAACAATTTCTCCAATCAATTTTTATTTTTTGTATCATAATTTGCAATAATGGGATTTTATATTTATGTAAATATCTATTTGTTAACTGTATAATAGGTCATTACATTTGTTGGTGTAAAGATAATTATGACTCATTTACTATCAACCACTTTTCTGTCTCATCAAACGTAGTGTCAATAAAAGTATAATTAATCATCTTGTGAGTATCTATCTGCCGATAATCCTCAAATAACCTACGGCTGAAACGTAATTCAAATGCTAAACGCATATCATCTGTTGCATCTTCACCTTCGGCTTGTTTTGCCTCTTTGCCAGTTATAGTTCTTATACGGATAATTTCATATATATCACGAACACCTTCACCTTTTATATAAGGAACAAAGTAGTGAAGGTCATGCAATGAAATGGTTGTTGGGAACTTTGGCCCTGTATAATACAATGTGGCATTACCGTCAAGGAAACTTTGTGTATATCCAGGTCGTGAACTATTTCCGACTAAACCAATAAGAATACGATTAGGCACTTGCAATAACGTGCCCTTTTGTGGTATTACTTTCGATATTGTTTCATGTGACTTATTTTGAATTAGCTCTTCTATGAATTGCTCTAAAAGCAATCGGTTGTGTGTGTCTTTGGGACGAAGTGGGAATGCTCCAATATTTACCTCATCTATAGTCTTACGGAACTTAGATACGGCAACATCAGTTGGCTCACCATCACCTGGAAACAGGATATAACCGCCTATTACTTCTTTTTTCAAAGCATCCGATTGACAATCTTTATAATAAATGGCATCACGGTATCTATGCATCTGGTTGATTGCATCTTCGGGAGGAACATCTACTCCATTTCTATCCTTTCCATCAATACGGTATTTTGCATCAAACAAGTAAGTCATTTTCATTCCTTCTTGCAAATCGTTTTTGGTAAGCTGCAACACAATATCCGGTCTTTGGGGCACAGTTGGTACTACCAAATCAGTTATACCGACAGAGTTATTTTCACGTTCTGAACTCTTTGGATTATAGATTAGTTCCGCCAGTTCCACATTATCTTTCTTAAAAAGAATACGCGAATGTTCACCTTTGCCTAAATCCCATGTAAACAGACCATTCATTTCCATACGGTTTCTATGGTCTATATCTTCATCAGATAAGTGCAGTTTTTCTTTTACTATATGGCTTACTTCTATGAAACACCAGATTTCATAAAGCGTTGCAATGTCTTTGGTCTGCAAGCGATATATGCCATCATTCAGTGAATAGGAGCGTTGGAGTAGGCTCCATGTACGATATACCTGACTATATCCGGTAGCCTTTTGTAAGGCCAAGCTTTCTTGATTCATACCTTTGTAATTTCCTATAGTGCGGAAAAAGGGATTTCGTTGTAGATGTTTCAGTATCGTTAACGTGGCTTGCATATCATCCTTCATTACATCAGAGGCATTCTTCACTGCTTCTATACGCTTCTTCAAGACCTCATATTTGTCAGTAATTTGGCCAAGAGCAAATTTCAAGAACCTGTTTTCCTGCGTATCGTTTGTCCAAACATGTTCCTCTACACGGTATAAATGAGCACAGCCATTTCTGTGTTCTGCCAATTCGTTTTCTATGTAAGAGGGGATAAATGTCAGCTTGTCAGCACGTTTATAGGCATCCTTTCCATGTAATCGATGTCGTGGGCGGTCAATGATATTTTTACAAGCCTTTATGAATTTCTGTTGTTCATTGGCAAATACGCTCCACCAGATTATTTCCGGAGTTTCTCCACTTGCATCGGGCGAAAAGCCATGAAAGGTTCTTCGCATATAATCAAGTGAAAGCATCCTGTACTCCTGTTCAATATCCTCGATAATGGTTTTCCAATGCTCGTGATAGTTGAGTTTTGTGCTTAATACTTCAAAGGAGAAGGCAAACCTACGGGTCTCTGTCCCTATTTGATATATGAGCTGTATTTCACTGCGCCCAATCTCATTGCCATAATTCAAGAAACCGGCTAATATCTGTCTGCGAAAAGTAAATTTCTCATTTTCATTTTGAAGAATGGAACCAAACTGTGCTTTTTTTACATAATCCTTGAATTCAATCCAAATAGGATAATCGACATTATCAAAAAATACGGCAGGGGCCTGTTGGCTATTCTCAATTGTAACTCTTTCTCCGATATGGTCTAGAGTAACAGATACGACTCCCTCCGACCAAGAGTAAGTAGAGTGTAAGCCTTCTCCTCCCACATAACTCTTAGCCTTGCGCCAAATGTCATCGAACTTTGTACATTCGACAATCATTTCAAAATCCTGATGTCTTATGGTAAGCAGTTCCATTGTCTCTTGCAGAAGTCTGATAGTTTTAACTCCAAAAACTTGTATAACCGGATGACAGCCGTCCTTGCATTTCTTTCAGTTTGGCTATGGAGACAGATTCTATTTTCTTATCTTCTCCAGTCAATGCCAACAACTGCGTTTCGATAGTGGCAATCAACTTTTCAAGAAGTGAATGCTTGACTTTTGTATCGTCTCCTTCAATACGCGACAATATTTTCATGCTTGTTATTTCATCCAATGCTATCGCTATAACTTCATCCTCACTGAAATCATTTCCGTTTTCATCCGTGTTGTATGGCAAGTTGTTTACCACATAAAGTAAGAATTCGTTTCGTGCGCGATAGGCGATTTTGAACGGTGTGCCATCAAGGACATTATTCACAGCTTGCAAATAGGTTAGTGCCTTGTTACAAACCTCCTCATTATCGGCATAAATATCCACACCTTCTACGGCTGTACCGATAAGCATATCACTGTTTAATTTGCCAATACGCTCATATTTACTGTCTAATCCGGCATACAAATCTACTTCATTCATTTCTATGGTCATTGCGCGATCGAGTACCTTTCGGGAAAAAGAGAAGGTTGTTTCATCCATATTAACTGTGCCGATAACTATGAAGTTTTGAGGTATGCAAATGCCTTCTTCATTGAATCTCATTCTAATGTCTTCAACTGTGGTCAAGGATGCGGTTAAATTGAAATACCATTCTTCATCTACCTTCTCAAGTATTGGATCTGTTGTTACGTTTCCGCCTTCATGGCTCTTGCGAGATTCGATTACGCTCAGATATTCTGCAAAATATTGTTCTACAGGGGCAAGATTCATTTCGTCTAAACAGAGGAAATAAGGTATGTCTGGATTTTCCCAAGCTCGTACAATAAACTTTAAGAAATGGCCTACCACATACGTTGGTTTCCCACTAACACGACTGATATACCCCATTAATTCAGTGGAATCATGCCAATTGGGTTTCACCTGAATCATTTCAAAATTTTTAGGTTTATGAGCATTATACTCTGTGGAGCCTTCATCCCAACAAGCACGAGCTAGTTCACGAACAATACGGCTCTTGCCTGTACCGGAAATACCGGCTAGTAACAGGAAAGGTTTGGACTTGATAGCGGTGATATAGGGACGGTAGTTAGAACTTTTTTTGTAGTTAATACAATCTATGCTGTTATTAGACTTTACGGTATTGCCATAAAGAGACAGGTAGTCTGATTGTAAGATAAGAACATAGTCTGTAATCTCCAGTCCAGCATATAACGTTTGAACAAAAGGGCCACGGCTTATTTCGCCAGGAGAAGCTACAACGCTTCCTTTTTTTGCATCAATATTTTCCTTAGACACATCGACACCGATAGCTTTCAGTTCTGATTTGAGTACAGACTCAGAATACAAGGAATCCGTAAACACAGTTTCTTTGGTACGAGTGTTGAAACTACTTGAAATGATGTTCAATGGAATATTGAATTCTTTTGCAAACCTTTGGAGAATATCTTCCTTGGTCACATTGTCTTCAAAAGAATTTCTTCTGTATGCCCAAATTGCTACATCATAGATATTAGGGAGGTGCTTTCCTTGGTCGTTAAAATATTTATCCCATTTGTTCGAGAATACAACATGCAATGTACGTCCACTCTTATATTTCTTTTTTGTTTGACTTAAATTGAATATATCTTCAAGGAAGTTTGATACTTCGTCAAGATCAACCTCATAAGGTACTGAAGGGCAAACTCTATTCTTGCATCCTTTTAGCAAAGCCAAATAGCCCCATGACTTATTGGTCATGCAATCTTGAAAGCCTTTGTAGGCCTCAACGACAGACTTTACATTTATGTATTTCATTTTTCAAGAGTTTTTTCGTAAGTTTTAATCATATTGTTCATTATCTTTACGATAATTGGCACACTGACAGAGTTTCCTAACTGTTTATATGCTTGGGCATCGGACACAGGGAATACAAAGTCGTCTGGGAAGCCTTGAAGTCTTTTAGATTCAAGTACAGACAGCTTTCTGCGAATATCCCAAAGTTTTGGAGTCCTATTAGCTATAATTGTAGAAGCATATGTGTCAAGACAAGAATAGAATGCCTCTTGAATCTGCGTTTTAGCTGGATCCCCAACATGAAATCGTAAAGAGCCGTCTGTCTTTTGAAAAGAAAAAACACCATATTTTCCTTTTTTTGTATTTGGCTTATATTTCGAGTTGTCATGTTGGATTCTATCGCCAGGTTTGGCGTTTGCAAAATGATAATCTATTCTGTCTAATTCAAATTTAGAAATAGCCAAAGATGGGTTCCTGTCATTCATTTCTATGATGTCACGTAATACAGGATGTCCTTTTATGGGCTTAGGCCATTCAAAATCGACATCGGTTCTAAAGGCTACACAATACCATCTTTCCCGTTTCTGAGGAAGACCATAATCTAAGGAAGATAAAATAGTCCAATGTGGGTAGTAACCAAGTTTTTTTAGAGTGTCCAGAACGGTCTGAAGCGTTTTCCCTTTATCGTGGGATTTCAAACCTTTTACATTCTCAAGAAATACCATTGGAGGTTTATGGTATTCTAGAATTCGACATACGTCAAAAAAAAGTGTACCTCTTACTTCATCATTAAAACCTTGTTTTTCTCCTGCATAACTAAATGGTTGACATGGAAACCCAGCTGTTAAGATGTCAAATTTTGGAATGTCTTTTTCATCAACAGCCTTTATATCTCCCGTCGGCACTTCATGGAAATTCGCCTCATAGGTTTGTTGTGCAAACTTATCATTATCAGATGAGAATACACACTCCACCTGACTGCTGTTCATGGCAAGTCGAAAACCGCCTATACCACAAAACAAATCTATTCCCTTATATTTTTTCTTCATTGATGTCTGTCCTCTTTCACTTAGTATTTTTAATTGACCATAATAAATCCTTGGTGTCCACTTCAAGGACTTTTGCGATTTCAACTAATGTCTCCAAATTAGGTTGCATGGTGTTTGTGCACCATTTTGAAACAGTTCCTGGATCTTTTCCTAGCTGTTCAGCCAACCATTTGTTAGTGCGTTTTTTTTCTGCCAAAACCACCTTTAGCCGATTTATATCTTTACTCATATAACTTATATTGTAGATATTTGGATGCAAAGTTAATCATTCTTTTTGAGTTTTCGTCTTATAATAGGATTTATGGGATGAAAATATGTTGGAAAACAACTCTATATTGACATATATTTCAATTATATAAGTGTTTGTTGGCTGTGGTTTTCTCTAAAAAGAGTATTCGATATAGTTACATATACTTTATTTCGTGTAATTCTGTAGATTGGCTAAAGATATTTTTCCTGAGGTGTCATATTTTGCAAGAAAAATAGTATCTTTACAAGTGTAAAAGGTGGTTTGTGACATTAATTTGTTGCCGAATATGAATAATGCTAACATAGAGTATGAAAAATTTGCCCAAGAGGTTTATCAAGAATTAGTAAACGCTGATGTTGTAAAAAGTACTGAAGTCAGGCATGATATAAAGATTCTTGGTAAATCAGGGCAGAAACATCAAATAGATGTGTATTGGGAGTATGAAATAGCAGGAGTATTACACAAAGTTGCTATTGAGTGCAAAAATTATAATAAGCCTGTTCCCGTCAGCAAGGTTCGTGATTTTTATGGTGTTTTATCGGATTTAAATAATGTATCTGGAATTATGGTTACAAAGATTGGTTATCAGGAAGGGGCTAAAAAAATTGGCAACCATTATGGTATAAGCCTAAAAGAATTAAGAACACCTAATCAAGGAGAGGCCATTATTGCAGAAGTAAAAACTTGTATAAACGTATCAATCAGACATTGTCTTTTTGAGGTAGATGAAATTTGGGCGAAAGAAAACGGTTTAAATCTTCAATCATATAAGCAACAATTGGATTATCTAAACTTTCCTCCAAAAGAAAAATGGGTTCATTCCATTTATATTCCTTTACAAGTTAAAGGTGGGAAAATCTGTAATGCAAAAGGAGAAATTATAGACACATTGGATAATTTGGAAAATCAGTTGCAGCCTAATAAAGACCGTATTTTTTCTTTGGAAGATTCTTATGTAGATACCCCTTGGGGCTTAGTAAAGATTAGAGCTATAAAATATGAGTGTGAACAAAATAACAAAACCATAAATATGTCTATTGATGCTCAAGAGTTTATCAAGGCAATTTTAAAGGATGCCTTGAATGGGGAAATTAAATTAATTGCCAAACGCTAGTGTTACAGTTTTAACGTGACACTAGTGCTGTTGTTCCTTTTCTCTTCTCTCCCTAACCTTCTCTAATCCCGGCATCTTTTTAGCCAATGCACTTTCTCCGGCAGGAAAATAGAGAGGAAAAACTTTATATAAGAAACCCACAACTTCACTACGACTTTTATCCATATTGTAAAAAGCAGAGCAGACAAAGTACATTAGTTCTTGCTGACTACATGTTTCTTTGGGCTGTATGTTTATTGAGGGAGCAACTATCAAGTCATGTTCAGCAAATGATAGAGCACTGGCAAGAATAGCTTCCTGTTCTTCTTCGGTAAACATCTTTATTTTCCCAGCTAACCATTCAAGCTCTTTTTGCTGAAGTGCTTGTTGCTTTTCATTCTGATGCTCCAATAGGATTGCTACATTTTCTTGTTGCTTTTCTGTCAAGGCATTTTCTAAGGCTTGGTTCTTTCGTTTAAGAACATTGAATTTCAGCAAAGCTGCAATGTACATACAGAAATACCCTACTGCAATTTCGAATATCAGAACAAGCAGGTAATTGTTGTTTGAATTTTTGGTGTCCTCAGCCATATACTCACTAATAGGAATAACGGCTAATAACATGATGATGGCTATTGCATAAAGTACCCTGTATCGCGTCTTGTGGTTTACCTGCGGTAAGGAAGCAAACAGAAAGGCGATAATCAAAGCGGCAATTATTGCACCGAGTGGTATGAAAGGTGTTCCCATAGGTTTATTGCTCAGTTTGAGGGTTAACAATAATGCGCCAATAGCCGGATTTATCAGAACCTTCGTGTGTAAGAATACCTCTTTCACGGAGATTTTTAATCTGTTTCTTGACACCATCCAAAGAGATACCCAATTCCTCTGCCATTTTCTCACGAGTTATCATCGGGTTAGATATAACCATATCTATAATACGTTGAGCCGTTCTGCCAACAGGTTTGTTGATGTTGCGATTTACAGGGTACTTTTCGAGGGTACTATTTCCGTTTACAGGGTACTTTTTCTCCGAACCTTCTTCATTTACAGGGTACTTTTCGAGGGTACTATTTACCCTATTGGCTACTTCTTCCACAGGTATTCTTCCGCTTTCGTTCCAGTTCAGATTATAGAACGTGGTGTAGAAAGAAGTCGCTTCCGTTTGATATTGCGGTTCTTTTCCTTGCAAGAAATTAGGTAATTTCTCTGTAAGCTCCCGCATTTTCCTTAAACCCGAACCACGTTTCTCCATATAGTCCAACTGCGTGAACACATCCGCAATGACGGGGTTACGGCGCATGGACGGCACTTTGTATATGTCTCGGTCTTGAATCTGTGTACCGTCGAGCATGGCACCGGGTGATACCAGTTCTACGCGGTCATCATAAATGTCAATATGCACTTCACCGCCCATCACGGTGTAATCCCGATGGATAAGGTGGTTGACCAATCCTTCAAAGATGGCACGGTCGGAATAGTCGGGAAGATTAAGGCGATAGTTAGGCATCTTTACCCAACCACTCATGGTATAATTTTTAATGAAGTCCATACCATACTTTAACAACAATACGAGGTTTTCCCTATGCTCTATGGAACTGATGGCATCATCTTTATAGAGTCCTGTCCAACGAGTACAGAAAATACGTGATTGGAATACGGTACAATTATCTACAAACAGCAATCCTGCATTGGTCAGTTTGCCATCAGGAGTTACCAGTCCGAATGATTCCAGATACTTGTCATTCCATTCCTGATGGGTTTGCTCACGGA
>OHRH01001330.1_pt1 | contig 11696 bp, 11 predicted proteins | sample 1578391 | NCBI WGS metagenome assembly OHRH01 (sample SAMEA3879599, study PRJEB24766) | human gut metagenome | biome: human-associated habitat; feature: feces | place: USA | collected 1985/1987 | reverse complement strand
AACGGAGAATGGCGTAATGGATTCCAGCTCCTTTCACTTGGTTCCAATCGATTTTCCCCTGCCAGGTAGATACGTCCATGCCGATGATTTTCATGATTTTTCCTCCTTGCTTTCTAAAGCGGATAAACGCCGCTCTAAATCCTGAATTTGTTTTTGCTGATTCTGCACCATGCAGATCAAAGGGGCGATAAATTCGCTGTAGCGTAAAGCGTATACATATTCGCCCTCGATGGTCCGTGTTTTTAATTCCTTTCGCGTTACGGTCTTTTCTCCGCCGGTCTCCTCATCAGTAATGACCTCGGAAACGTCTTCATAATAGTCCTCTGTTTTAGGAGATTTAATGAAACCCGCGAAATCCAAATCCGACATTCCGATCTGTGGAAGGAGCTCCTCGATATCCTGGGAGATCAAGCCCCAGTGGGTTCTGCCGCTGGTGCCGTCGTTGAATTTAAAGGTGCTGGGTTTCAATCCCATGATGAGTTTTTCAGCCTGTTCCGGATCAATATCGGCAATCGTATTCTTCTCGTTTCGGTCAGAGGTGTTTATAGAACCTGTTTTGGCATAAACAACCGCCCATCTGTGAGAACCGTTTCCTAAATTAAGCGATCCGTCGCCCGCTTCCCTGAATACGCCTCCCTGTAAAACAACGCCAACAGTGTCGTTAGTGTCTACACCTAATTGCAATACTGAACCGTTTCCATAAATCTGCGGAAGTTTGCTGGAGCTGTATCCGTGCTGCGCGCTGATCGTTGCGTTGATATTGTCGGTCAAAACCTTGTGCCAGGGATTCCAGCTCTGCTCATCGCCGTTCCTGGTTCGATAGGCCAGCCAATTGCTCCCGTTATACTGGCCTAAAAGCTGCAAGCGGTATTTGTTATCAGTCATACCGGAAACTGTGAGATATACACCGTTAAGATCAGCGCCGTCACTTGAGTCATTGTAACAAAAGCCAAATCCATTTATGATATCGTTCAGAGTAGGGGTGCCCTCGGATTCTTTCAGCTTATTGTATTCCTGCCGCAGATAATTCGTTAAAGCGATATTATCTGTTGTGGCTAAAACCCTTTGATTGGCTGGATAAGGAGACGTGTTATATTTAAAGCCCGGGGTAAAATACAGGGTACCGTTTGAAGCCCAAATAACATCATAGGCATCTGGATCACCTTCTCTTTGAAAGCCCCACCCCTCGCTTGCGCTTCCCGCTGGGTCGGCAGTCAAGATACGATTTACATTAACGATATTAGAATTTTGGCAGTCTAATGCGTATTTTTCGTCCGCTGGTCCGCTGCCGCCGTACTGATTGGCATACAGCTTTAATACTCCCTGCATTTCTCCGCCGTTTAGCGAAATTGCACCTATATATCCCATAAATAATCACCTTTCTAATTAATTAAAAACACGGCGTCTATAGAATATGGATCGTTAACTGTACCTAATTCACCAGCAAACACAACCACTCTCCCATCAGTGCCAATTTGAACGCCTCCGGCTTTAGAGATATCGCCGCCGCATGACAGAACGACGTCGATATACTTGGTCGGTATAACCCCACTGGGTAAGTTAAATATCAAGCTGTTGTTGGAATTAATCGTTGTGCTGGGAGCCCTTAAACGCGCGGTTAAAGCGGCTAATTTACCTGTTACTATCAGGTGGCACGCAGAAGCCGCGCTGGCTGCCGTCCAGCCGTTTTGCGGGGTTAGTTCATATACGGTTTGGGATACCGCTCCCACATCGGCGGCGGTTAGATTATTAATCGTATTGTTGGTGGTATTAATATCATTAGCCCCAAAGGTATCCCCTTCCTGGGTATACTCCGTAGCGTCCTGGATTGTGCTGTAGCCCTGGGAATCCGTGGTGATAATGTACCGCTTTCCGCTCTCCGGCGGGATATAATCCTTATAATCTGTTTTTAAATTTGTCGCCATTAAAACTCGCTTCCTTTCAGTTCAAATGATAGCTTTGGACGGCCGGCCTTCTGCCTCTGAAACGCACTGTATAAGGTTAATAGAATCCCCTCTATCCGGTTTAGGTCGTCTACGGTAGGCGTAGACCCGTTGGCATACCAGGTCTTTTTCCCCGGATAATCGGGTGGTTTCCAGGTGCTGTTTACAATGGAATCCAGGTTGTTTTCGATATTGTTGATGATGGAAGCATAAGGAAAATCGGATACCGTTTGATCCGGCATACTGACAATGGAAAAACCGGGGTACAATTCCTGGGCCAGAGCATGCAGAGCTTCAATATTTCCGGTAATCCGGTTGTAATCGGCAATATTGAACCAATCCCCGTTATATCTTCCATTTTCGTCAACAGGCTGTATCTTCCAATCCGTCTTAGGTGTTTGCCACGCCATTCAATTTTTCCTCCCCTCTCAGAATAAAGGTTTCACGCATCGCGCCCTGGTTGAAATTGATGTTCGCTTCGATCACGGTTGCTTCTTTTCCGTTATAAAGGATCAGATCTCCGGGATCGACCTCCGGGTATCCTAAGGTTTCTACTGTGTACTCATACCGTTTTTGAAAATAACTGGATATCCAATCGATAGCTGCGGCACCTTGACTGGAATTTGCGGGAAAAATCGGGTTTTCTACAGTTACTGGATCTCCAATCTGGTTTAATGTTTCTGTATAAGGCACGGTAGATTCGCTGGCGTAGGTATTGGCGTACAGCTTAACATCAACGTCCTGAGAAACGCCGGTAATTTTAAGGTAGGATACAAACGCATAATGGGTTTCCTGCTGAATCATCACGCTTGGATTATCACATTCGAACCGGCAGTCATAGTACGCTTCCGAATGCTTTATTTCTGTCAGTACATTAGGCGTTACGGAAACGGTTTGCACTGGCTCTGCCGGCGGGGAAGAATAGGCGGAAACCCTGGTAGTGTTTAATGTTGCTTGGCTGCATCTAGCCAGCAGCTCGCTTTTTGCGTTTCCTATAATATCTGATGATTCTAAAGAAAATGGCATAACGTAATTGATTTTTACCCGCTTAATACGTCCTCTTTGTTGCTTCCCATTAGAGATACAGGTGAGATTTATCCTGGCTATCCGGTCAAAATTTTCTCTAAAGCAGAACTTTCCGTTTTCCCAAATGACAGGGACCTTATCTTTAGAAAATACAGTTTCATAAATTGGAAGTTCCGCGCTTTCCGGTGAGGTTTTCCGCTCGCCGCTGATTTTAAATGCGGTCAGTTGGCTGGTGCTTCCGATATCCACTTCTAATTCTCCAAAGGTGATATTTTTTCCAAATTCCAAAGTAAGAGTAGGTCCGAAGCGGATCGTTGGTTCCGCATAGTCTCCGTTTTCTTTTGGAAATACATCGGAGACATACCCGGCGTTTCGGTATGGCGCCGATTCAGGAAGAAATGCCATGCTTCCGTCCAGCGCAAAGAAATCCTCTTCCCATGTGGCATAATCCGGGGTTTCATTTAGATCGAAAACACCTCCAGCCAAGCTTTCCTGAGAGGCGTAGTAGGAATATACTGTCTGCGGAGCCTGCCAAGTATCCGCTTTCATTGTGGATTGCTCTGGTTCTTCCCGGTATCGGAAAACAACGCCGCCGCTGGAATTCTGCTCCAATGAGGACATGCCCAGATTAGCCAAAAGCTGCAAATTAGAACCGTGGCTGTCATAAAGCAATGGCAAATTTGTGCTTGTGGATTGTAGCATTACATCATTAACCCAAAAATTTTCAACTCCTGCGTCGGTTAGAACATCTGAGACTAGGCTTGCGGCTGTATGGCTCTGTTTGTCATAAATTCCCTTCACATAGGTTGAACTGACCAGCCTATGAAAGATATCCTTACAAGTGAACTTCGCGTTGATTCCATCAGTTTCCCAGCTATCCAGCAGATAAAGGTCCTGCTCCAGCCATTCGATGCCGCCTTTCCCGTCTACATCATACCCATATTGAATAATGACCTTTTGCTCCTTTTGTAAGAACGGGATCAGGCTGAAGCTGGAATCCAAATCGTATTTTCCGTTTTCGTTAAAAAGCGTAAAGGTTAGGGATTCAGAAGGAAGTTCCAAACTAATTGGGCTTGCGGCCCGGTTATGGGTAATAGAGATAATATCCTCGTCGGAGAAGGAATAGGCGATTCCAAACAGCATACTGCTGACCCGTATTCTGTTGTACGGCCTCGCCTTAATAAATTCGATCCTGATTCGGTCTGCGTCTTCGATTCCGAGCTCTCCCTGATAGACCACATCAGTGTTGCCAGTGACAGACCAGGTGCTTTTTACAGCGCCGTTCTCGTAGGCCGTAATGGTAAAATCAATTGGAGCGGTTCCGGTCACTGTGTCAAACTGTAACGTAATGCCAACCATGTTGTGGGGAGTAGAAAAGGATACGTCAATATATGGATTAGAAAGGAATATTCCCGCGCCGTTGGAAACCGCGTTGCTGATATATCCGGTGTCATAAGGATTGGCGTTATTTAGAAACCTCTGTTTTCCGGTGAGCTGCCAAAAGTTCTGCTCCCACGAGGCATAGCTTTCTGTTATATCGTTCACACCAGTTTGGATTCCCGAGGGATCGGAAAAGGATACCCCCGGGGAAACCGTGAACGCCGCGTCGCCAAACGCGTATTGATCGAGAACACCGAAGCTTATCTTTGCGTGCATTTGATTCCGGATTCCCTGGGTGCGGTGGAGCTGGATCGCTTTTTGATATTCTGGAGAAACATATTTCATACGCCCACCGCCTTTAAACCTGAATCAAATTGGCGGTTACGTCCTTCCAAAAGGAGGGCCGCAGCGTCTGCGGGTTTACCATATACGGGATTCCGGAACGGTCGCCAACGTACATGGTTAAATAGGTATAGTTGTTAATCCGGGGATCAAATACCCGAAAACGGTTCACGAACGAGCCGCCCTGGGACCGGTCAAAGAGCTTCAGAAAATTCATCATTTCCTGCGGATAGAGAACAGGAAATTTCATTTCAATTTTTAATTTGTCGTTGCCGATTACCTGACCGATAAAGTTGCCATTTTGGTTTCGGCCTCCGTCAACTAAGGTAGAGATGCTTACTTTTCCGCTGTTTAATGCTGGGGCGGGGAGAGCGATTCCTCCGTCTGTTTCAATCCATGCCATATTCTTCCTCCTTATACGGGAATCGTGCTGGTAGTCATGCGGTAGCCCTGGGCCTGTTCTACCTGCCGCTGGTTCCGGTATACCGCGCGTCCGTCAAGATTAATCGTCTCATTGATCTGGATCGGCCTGTCCGCTTGCTGGGCCTGGGCGGAAACTACAGCGTTGTACACGGCCGCGGCGATGGCTTCTGTAATTTGTTCGTTATTGGCTACCGCCGTCCTGCCGCCGATAGAACCGATCATTTCCGGGTTGCCCGGCTCGTTTGCTACAAACAGCTGGCCGGGAGTGGGGAAGCCGCCAAAAGAAAAAGTATCCAATGAAAACTGTTTAACTAAACGGCCCCCTATGTTCTTTCCAACATCTAAGATACTGGATAATCCATTTTGGAATCCTGAGGCAGAATCTAGTCCAAGCCTTTCAAATGCTTTAGAGGGAGAGTGAGAATCAATTCCTTGTTTGCTCCTGAAACCTCTTAAGGCTTCTTGTGCGATATTTGCACCTATCTGAAAGGCTCCGGATATTGCCGATCCAAATCCAGAAAGAGCATCATTTCCAAGCTGCTTCCACTCGGGCAGGTTTGCGGAATTTTGTGTCTGTGCGCCATCCAGCAATCCGTTGGACACATCTACCCCCAACGCCTCTAAAGTTTCTACTAATTCCGGGGTGATCTCTACAACTTTTTCTCCAATGGTATCATTGATTAAAGATATTGTTCCATCTGCGTTGTTTTTGATTTCTACATTATCCAATAGGCCTCTGGCAATCGAGCTGTTAATTGTTTCTCCCGCGTCGGTAGCGGTTTGAAGAGCGCCAAGAAAATTTGGATCTGTGGAAAGCTTTTCTCCCAAAAGATAATTAATAGCATCTAGATCTCCGGATACAGCGGCAAGGGAATAATAATCATGCAGCCCGTCAGATATGCTATCAGGGACTTTTTGACCCGCTGCTTTTGCATCGTCTGCAATTTGTTGGAGTTGCTCTGCGGACGGCTTTAAAGCTGCGAGGGTTTCAGATAAAGCGGCCTTTGTTTCTGGCGTCACATCTAGCCGGCTGAATTCATCTTGCCAGCGGGTTTGTACGCTTATCATGAAGTCGCTGATACTTCCTTCTACTAAAACGCCGGTTTCGTCTGTATTAAACTGCTGGAAAGTGTAGGTCAATAATTCATTAACCGGGGTGCTGAACGCTGATTGAGATTCTGATAACGCATCAGAAAAGGTGGTATTAAATTTTTCAACCAAAGGCTGAAAAGCGGTTACAGACACAGTGGCCACATTTTCGCTATATGCCTTCATTTCATCTTCAATAGCGGCAACGTAAGCGCTATAATCGCCATCTGATTTATATTTCAGTTCGATTGCCGCTAATGCGTCTAAATGGACGGTATCGATATTATCTAACTGTTCCTGTGCCAGAACCTGTAATTCCTCGCTTACAGTTTTTACGCTGTCATAAGAAAGATTTCCATCTAGAACATATACGGTATTTGTCAGTTTGGCTTTATATTCGGCATCGGCAACAGTCGCCATAATTTGGTTCATTTCATTTTGCAGATCCGAGATGGTCTTCATTTCGGCATCGTCAAGAACTCCGTCTGCGAGCGCGTTTAACATAACAGCCTTTAACTCTTCACCAAGACGCGCCATGTCACCTTCGGATTGGGCGAAATATTCGTTTACAAACTTAGCCATATCAGACTGGATATCCGCATCTGTAAAGCTCATGCTGATAGCTAAAGTATATCTTTCCTTTTGTGAATTCAATGCTGTTTGAGCGTCAGAAACAAGGCTGTTGATACTCTCCTCAATTTCGGATTTATCAACTTCAAAACCTAGCGACACTTTCCATGTTAAATACGAAAGCTGTTCGGTAGATTTCATATAATTCTCAATTGCTTGCTGTGCGTTTTCCTTGGCTTCAATATATACATCAAGCTGTACGGAAAGAGGAGACGACATGATCTTTTCAGCATATTCTTTTGCTTCTTCTACCGAAAGGGTTATTTCTCCGAATCTTTTTTTGATTTCGTCGTCAATTTTTCTCCGGTTATATCCGATTGCAAAGCTTGTGATTCCTATAGTGAGCGCGGCGAGAATACCGATAGTCCAGCCAACAGGCCCGGTCCCAAAAACAAGTAAGGAACCTGCAATTCCCAGGGCGGAACCAATTAATGTCTTGAGCCCGTTTTCAAAGTTCAATCCGTTATAACCAATGTCATAGGCCCCTTGCCATTCAAGGGAAAATCCAGTCACCATTAGACCAATTCCGGCGGCTATTTTATTGATTTTGTCGAATTTCCCTTGCTTTAGATCAGAAAACCATTTAAGAACTTTGCTGGCGATTTTCCAAGCCGCGAGGCCAGCGGCAATAGATGCGATAGGCCCAACCATTGCCTCAATGCTTTCCTTTAACTGATTGGTTTTCTCTTCCAGGCCGCCTAAAAAATCATAAGAAAGAAGCGGTAAATCCAGATCGCCTCCGTAAGAACCGCCGGAAGCGCCGCCGCTTCCCCCGATACCTCCAGAGGCTGTCCCGGTATCAGGGTTGAGAATATTCAATTCATCAAAGCCCAGAGTGTAATCCTTCAGCTTTTTAGCCGCAGCAGCCGCGTCGCCTAAGGCACCTGTGGTATCTTCGATCTCGTCCGTCGCCGCTCCCGCGCTGGTTCCGATGTTATCCATGCCGGAATAATCGATTGTAGGAAGTTCTACGCCGAAAAAGCCCGCGATTGCTCTGGCTGCGTCGGTAAGCACGGATACAAACGCCTGCACCCAGGGGATTACCACTTGTAAAATAGGAATAAATAAGCTTCCTAAAGCTCTGGTAAGCTGCTGTACCTGCTGTTGCAGAATCCGCATGGCGTTTGCCGGGGTTTGAATGGTCCTCGCCATATCTCCCATAGCGGATTTGGATTGATCTATCAAAGCGACATATCGCAGCTGGGCTTTCTGCGCTTGGGTCATGGAATTAACGCTCTGGTCGATACCATATTTGTAAGCATACTGTTGGAGCGTAGCGACCGACAGGTCCTTACCTAAGCGCCTGACTGGCTCGATCTCACCAGCGATCGCGGACTGTACCTTTTGGGCTGAATCCTCAATGCTGATGTTATAGAAAGACGCGTAGTCATAAATAAGCTGGGTCAGACCCTCACTCATGGTTTTGGCTTTGTCCTCAACAACACCGTAGCCCTTTACCATGTCCATAAGAACGCTTTGGTTGCGGATCCACTCCGACAGGTCGATTCCGGCGGCGGATTGAACTCTTTCCGCGTATTCCATTGATTCATCGGCGAATTTTCCCATCGCTACCGTAAAAAGATTTACGTTTTCCACATAATCGTTATAGGACGTGATCCAGCTTCCCACGGAACGCTTTAGAGCGTATCCGTAAATGCCAAGTTGAGCGATTGCGCTGGAAATTCCGGTTCCGAAAAAACCAAAGGATTTTCCAGTCGTTTTATTCGACGCCGCCAGCCCCGTATTGCTGGAAATCAGCTTTTGAATACGGATAGGGAAAGCCTTGAAGCCGGCGGATACCTTTTCCATTTCGGAGGCCAAAGGACGCACAGCGTTGGCAACCTGGGTCATTTGACCGGCAAATTTGCTTAAATCCGTGGCAGACAGTTCTTTGCTGATCTGCGGGAGCTTTTTCAGGGCGTTTATGGTTGAGGTAAGCCCGGTGGATTTCTGCACATCGGACAGGCCGGATAAAGCGGATTTTAATTCCGTTATCTTTTTGCTGTTGATATTCAAACCAGAAAGAGCGCCGTTCAGCTTACTCAATTGGTTCGCAACCGTCGTAAGCCCAACGCCGCCCTTGGTGATGCCTTTTAAATTGTTTAAAGCGGAGGTAAGCTTATCAACTTTAAGCGCTGCTTGATCTGCGTTTGATTGTACTTTTAGTTCCAGGGTATCCAGTTCAACGCTCAGTGTGTTTCCTCCTTATAAAATAAAAAAACCGCTACCTCATATTGAGATAGCGGAATACTTGGTTTGAGTGCTATTCTATGTTATCTATTATGTTCTTTAATTCCTGCTCAATTTCTTCTTGAGTTATGTTGGACGCATACTGGTTCCATTGATCTGGAAAATCTGACATGGTAAGCTCGCTATTTTCATAATAGGCAAATCCGTCATTGTCCCCGCTGTAATACAGCATAGTAAGATTGCCATCGCAAAAAACAGAAGCATTTTCAATACAGTATGTTGTGAAAGCTAAAGAACGCAAGGTTTCTGTTTTAGGGTCCGATCCATCAAAATTACACGTACCTATCATTTTCATTTGGTCATCTGCAGAAGTGATCAACGTGCAAGAATTCTCTTCGTCATAAGTGACGGTATTTGAAAATCCAGTTGAAAGAGAACTTTGAGAATTACTAGAACTTTCAATTTGCTTACTGGAAGCATTAGCAGCACTAGATGAATCAAAACCTTCCTTTGCCCCACAACCAAAAAGTGAGAACAAAAAGAAAATAAACAGCGCAGAAACAAGAGCTTTTTTCATAGAAATCCCTCCTAACCTTATAGTAGCATGGCTAATAGTATAAGGCAAGAAGAAAACAAGAATTTCTTTCGCTATCTCAATATGAAGTTTTCAAGGTTCATTTCTTTTCCCATTGTTCAGCAAATCGGTTCAGATAGGCGATGGTTTTTTGCCTTTCCTGCTCCGCTTTCGCTTCTTTTTCTTCCTCGGATAAAGGCAGAATCCGGATCGGCTGCTCCATATAATTCACCGGTTTTGCGCCTTTTTTTCGGAAAGCGTTGCCCAAAGCTGTGGAAACAGCGTTAAAAAAGTAAACGCCCTGAAGCCACATTTCCCAGCTTTTCCGCTGGGCCTGGTATTCCGCCGCTTCCCGGTAGGCTTCCGCCAGCCAGGGGTCCTCGTCCCAAAACTGGCCGGCGGTCATACCGATGGCTAAATAATAAGGAAAAACCCGGTTAAAGCCTTTTGTGTAATCTCCGACGGCGTACGCTTTTACAGTTCCACCGTCAGACGGCAGTTTTTTCTTCCGCTTTCCTCCGCGAGAATCAAAGATTCATTTGGCTGGTTGTAAAGCTCCACCAGCCGGGTAATCTCAGCGCTGGAAAGCCCGCCTAATTCGTCCAGAAATTTGTCCGTTTTGTCTCTGGCTACGTTTTTATGGTTTTTGCGGAAAGCATAGAAAAACAAATTAGGAATATTGGTCTGGGGAAAATCAAGCAGTTCTGAGATTTTAAATCCCCGCTGTTCCGCAAACCGTACGCTTTCACGGGAAAATTCCAGAACATATACCTCTCCGGTGTCCGGATCGGTGATCTTCATGGGCAGTACCTTGTTTTCGTTTTTAGCCATTTCAAATAACCTCCAATTAATTAGCCGCCACCGGCGGTAGGCTTGGCGCTCCAGCCCTTGATCTCGATGGGAGTGATGTAAGGCTCGATTTCCAGCACAGCGTCCACCTCAATTGCGGAAAGGCCAAGGGGAGAGGGGTTTCCTGCGAAATAGAACGCTTTGGTAAGCCCAGGGATCACAATAGCGAACCAGGTGGCCTTATCGGTTTCTTTCGCGGTTTCCGCAGCTTCAATCAACGCTTCCCAAGCGGTTTGGAATTCCTCCGTGTTGTTAGCGGTAAAGGCCAGCGCGCCGCCGGGGTCCTTTAGGCCGGGGATATAGGTTTTCCACTCCAAAGCCTCCAGAGTGGTGGTTTCCAGGCTGGAAGGCTCCGGGTTTAGGTCTGGAATCGCTTTGATGCCGGGAACGACTGTAAAACCAGTCGTCGGCATGGTGCCGGAAGTGCTTTCAACCGCATATTGCAGGGTTACGCCCGCGGTAGATAAATCAATCGCCAGTAAATTACCTCCTGTAAATCCTATAATCTTCACTGATTACGCCGCGGTATCTGGCGGCGACGCGGTAAATTCTGATATCCGCGTTTTTCATTTGATTGCAGAAAATTCTGATAAATCCAAGATTTTGCATTTCTGTGTCGACCAGCTCCATGATCGCCTTACATTCCTGCTTGGCACCGCTGATCTTATTGGAATAGATATTAACGCTGTACAGCAGGGTCGCGTTGTGCTCTTTGTGAGAAGCGTCCAGAGAGCCTTCATAAGTGGAGTTATCCTCTTCAATAAGCACCAGGCACGGGAAATTTGCCGGCGTATCCACAAGCTCACTGTAGCAGGAGCCGCCGGGATAGCTTTGGGAGAAACGAGAAGCCACCTTGTCAAAAATCGCGCTTTCTGTGTCTATCACCTGAATACCTCCCTTGCGATCCGTTTAATCTCCTGTTCCATTGTGCGCTCTGCGTGATACATAGGCATCGCCGCCGGAGTGCCGTGAGTTAAAATCAAATTGCCTCCATCGTCGTAATAACCCCAGGTGTTTTGCTTTCCCTTGCCCTGTCCATATTCTCCGATCTTGGCAACGCCATCCGGACGGGGCTCCGGATAGGGCTCCGGTCCGTTAAAATAAACGCCTGCGCCAAATTCGATGAAGAACACGGAGCCTCCGGAGGCGGCGATCTTCCAGCCGTTTTTGATCGGCTCCACGCTGACCTCGGCTTGTTTTTCGCCGTCGTACTGGGCGCGGGAAAAACGGACAGTGGCTTCATAGGCGCC
>OHRH01001319.1_pt1 | contig 11802 bp, 4 predicted proteins | sample 1578391 | NCBI WGS metagenome assembly OHRH01 (sample SAMEA3879599, study PRJEB24766) | human gut metagenome | biome: human-associated habitat; feature: feces | place: USA | collected 1985/1987 | reverse complement strand
CGCCATTCGCATCCGCGCTGCTGGAGCCACGATAAACCACACGGCTTGCTGCGGTGCTTATCCAATATTTATCGCAATAATAAGTGGAACTACTGCCATTCATCGTACCCACGGATACCACGTCCATGTGCTGTCCGTGTGCTACACCACATATCCACATATCTGAACTTGTCCTGCCTTGAACCAAACGGGTACCACCATCTGGCATCCATATACGCCACTTTCCTAAATTGCCGGTATCGTTGGGTAAATCAACACCGTCCATCATATCGTACTTGTGCCCATAAATATCCTCGTATCCAAGACAGCAAATATTGTTGACCTGCGTAACCGTATCTTTGCCATATTCATCACGGCCTTTATACCAAGCATATTGATGCACAGACCCGTCTATCAAGGAATTGGTTACTTTGTCATTGATAGCATACGCTTCTTCATATCCTATTGTATCCTGCATGCCGTAAGCAGCAGTGCCCCCTGTTATACGGGCAGTTGTATGCTGACCGCCACCACACTGTTCCTGACTGTCCCTGCGACCGTATCTCGCATAAAACAGATTGGCAATACGGAAATGCATCAGTGCATCTATCTGCTGCATGCCGCGCTGTCGGCTGTAGTAATGGAAATCCAGCCAGTTCATGTTTGCAGCGGTACTGTTGCCCGTGATACAGGCTCTGAGCCTGCTTCCTACCACCGAACTGCCCACAACAGCACACAGATGCTCATCGTTTGCCACCCAATCGGGTTCCATATCTTCTATCCTGTCGCTGTTAGAAAGGACAACCTTGTCAAACTCTGCCGTATTCAAAATACTGAAATGAAGCGACTCTGCACCTTCAGGAATATCTGCTATCAAATACATGCCTGCCTCGAAGCGGCTGCCGAGCGTCGCAACCACAACAGTATCTACTATACGTCCATCGGCATCGACAAATACCGAGCCTACGAGGTTCGTGCCGGGAACGCTCGGGAAGCGGACTCGTTTGTAGCCTTTCACGACAACCCTGCACACGGAATACGACTTGTCGGCACTATAGGATTCTTCAAGCGTGGTCTTCCCTGTCATTATCTTACGATCCTGCAAATGTCCGCCAAGCGTACCCTTTATCTCATCAAGTGTGAATACTGTTGCTTCGGGCACGGAAGGAATATTGTCCGGATCATTGGAACTGTAACAGCTGTAATGCTTCCCTCTCAAGTAGTCGTTCACACCCTTGCTCCAGAAGAACGGCTCGTACATCATCCATTCCCCATCACTGCCATCCAGTTTCGCCACCGTGCAGTCATTAAGGTTGTCTGCATCGGCATAGTAGTTGGAATTGGCATCGTGCAGGGGATAGTATGTCATTTCACCATCCGGGTTGTTCACGTCCACCTCATGCCCGGCTACGGTCTCCTTGCGGCCCGTAGGCTTCTTCGTGAGTTTGGCAAGCACCCGGAAACGTTGTTTAAATATAGCGGACACGTGACCGCTCATTTTGTACGTATTACCGAACTTATAACCTGTCTTGTTGTCCAGATTCGAGATATTGGCATCGTCGCTCACGTCATCATCAAACTCTATCATCGTGTATTCAGGCAATACTATCTCCAACTCGGGATATTTATCACGGTAACGCTGTATATCGACATCTTCCAGATACCGGGTCAGACGAACCTTGCCAATCAGTCCGGAGTGAATGTTGTCGTTCGTGCCTGATGCTGTGTATGTCCTGTATCCGTAGTATTTCTCAAGCAGTGTGCCGTCGTCCTCCATATCGATGCGGATTCTGAAACGCTCCAACCTGCCACTGCCGTTCCGTTTGGCTGCGTGAAGTCTCTCCAAAAGGGCAAAGCCGTCGATGCCGGGACATTCCGCAAAGCGGTAGCCTGTCACGTTGGATATGCCTTCGAGTATCAAGCCGCTCTCTGGCAGACGTGTCAGATACTCAAGGAACAACTCCTCTATCGTATCTGGCAGACATAAACGCACAACGGGCGCACCAGTTGCAAGTTGTAACTTGACAAGCCCCGTGCCTCTCACGTCAATTTCCCTCAAACGTGCCTGACGACTGAGGTCAAGCGTGGCGACATTTCCATTGTCGCCGTTTCTTGCAAGACGGTTGTTCCGCATATTCAGCACTTCCAAAAGCGCCATAGACTCAGTAGCGGTCATGAACGAACCGTTGCGATAACTTCCGGGATAATTCATACTCATATCAAGTTCGACAAGTGAGGAGAACAATCCAAAATTGAAACCGATAGCGAAAGCGTCCTCATGCCATACAAGTTTCTTTATTTTGGCCGCACCGATTATCTTCAACGGGTCATTCTCACCAAACGCACCTTTCAACTGCAATGTGTGTAACGTGTCGGCTTCCACGACCCCACTGTCTGCCTGAACTCCGTTGGAGGTGCTTACCTGTACCCGATAGGGGATTGTCAGAGCGAACTGTAGAGGTTTCAATATGTATCCTGAATCAAGGGCTGCAGTACTTTGATAGAATTGCGCTCCAAGTGTGGAAACATAGCCGTATTCAACTTGTTTGAGGTCGTAACGCCTGCGTATGAAATATCCCCTGTGTGCTTTCAGGGAACCTTTAAGACCGTAAATCTGCGGGTAGGTCTGCTCCGCACCGTCAGCACCCACCTTCATCGGGTTCAGGAACGGGTAGATATACTTGAAAATGCCGCTTTTGTTGTAAAGGCGGCTGCACCATTTCTCCATTTGCCCGGTATCAAAGTGGTCTAACGCTTTCTGTATGGAAAATGCGCTCATGAATGATGTTCCGCCGTTATAACCGCTTACCATTATTTCAGTCATCATGTCTGAAAAGTTAGCGAGTATCAGGTTCCATAGCCACGAATTATGTCCCTGCATCACATACGCGCCATCCCGCTTGGTCTGGCGGCTGTCGTCGTATTTGCCAGTAAGGAAGGACTTGTTGTCACTGCCCAACTGGCAGTCTCCATCATAATAGGTAATATACCACATCACACCATCCCATGTACGGATGAGCATATTTTTTGCCAACTGGTCAACGCCGAGATTAAAGTCAACATACAGATAGTAGGCTATCAGGTAAGGCAGGTTGAAATACTTATGTGCTTCTTTCCGGAAAGTGCCGCTCTGCCATTTGCCTTTAGGGAAACTGCCGTCCGTATCCTCATAGTCCATGCCCTCGAACTGATGGGTCTGCTTGTTGTAAGAAAGGTTTTTGCCTGCCGCCGTCTCCTTAATGCAACGGTACACAAAGCCCATCATTCTGTCGGTCGCCTTGTACATCTTCTCATATACGTCACCGGTGCCAAGGTGGTCTTTCAGGTTCGGTTCTTCTGCTTCATCGCCTCCGCCGTCCGACCAGAAGGTGTCTTTCGGGTGGTTGAACTCAAGTCCTCCGTCGAAATTGTTGTCCATGAAGTCCTCGTGGTCTGCTTCCGTGCTTGGCAACCATTGGAACAGGCAACAGGGGTTGGAGTTGTTCAATGTTTCAAAGCAAATTGGAAGGTACTGCTTATGTCCCTCTTCATCGGCTTCGAGATATTCCAGCGTGTCACCCTCTCCCCATGTCTCCTCGCCTATGGTCTTGTCCTGCCCGAATATCGGGTAACTGTCGCTCTTCTCATTGTTGGTGTTATATTGTCCGTAATAGGTCAGGTCTTCATCAACGGACTTCGCCACAAAAAGGTCGCAAGGCATACCGTCGATGGCTGAACGGATGTCGTCAGCCAACCCGTGGTCTTGTGCATATTGCTGGGCAGGAGTAAGTAGTCCCATTTCCTTCAGCCCGTCGTGAATGAACTTAGCACCGCCGGTATTGGTGGTCATTGACGAGTCGGAGAAATCACACTTCGGACATGCCAGTTTCGCCCCTACGGAGTTCTTGCGCAACTTGAAAAGGTTCTTCTTACCCACGGTCGTTACCGGATTGCTCTGGTTTCCGTTTCCGTCAATCTCCCCGTAACTCAATGATACGGTCTCACCCGGGGCTGTCTTCTGGAAATAGAAGCGGAGGTTCTTCCGGGCATAGTTGACCGAGGAGGTTCCCTGTATCCTTGCGTATGCGTTCTTCAGTATGAAGTCCAGATTTCTGTCCTCTCCATTATAAAAGCGGATTTCCCTCACCAGTTTGTTCGCTTTCTTGTTGTTCAGTTGTGCAAGCGCGTCCATCACGTTGAGCGTATCGCTGTCTGACGGCACTTCACTGCCGACAGAACCGGAGCCTATCAGCACGAGGATGGAGTTCTTCCGCTTCGCCATCAAGGACGAGAGTTTTTCCATACTTACCGTGTCGCCCTCACTGAGCACCCTGTTATCCTCGTCCAAGGTGCGGACGCCTTTCTCGCTTTCCGTATCCTCCAAATGGTTGCGGTCGACGATATAGTTATTGAGGACCTCGTCATCGCTCAAAGCCTTGTCGTATATGCGTATGCTCTTGATATAAAGGTCTGCTCCGATGGAGTTGAAACGCAACTGCTCTGTAATGTCAAAGTTCACTTTGTTCAACCAACGGGAGGCGGCACTCTCCTCTCCGTTCACAAAAAAGCCGATAAGACCTCTCTGCTCGTTCGTAGAAATGTCAGGATAAAACACGTATGTGATCTTGATATTCGTTCCGGGTTCGAACTTCGTTCCTACGCTGTCCTCATAAGTGATGGTCTCTCCCCCATCCACGGCTTCCGAAACAACTCCAGTAAGGAACTTCGCCTCTTCGGCTGTAACCACCAGACCATAGCGGTTGCCGTTCGGCAGTTGGCCAAGGCAAGTGATGAGCTCCGCTCCCGTATCGGTAACGTTTGCTGTACTGTATTCAATCTCTATGGTCATCCCCACTTCGCGGATGGAATAACCCACGGACTTGTCGGATTCATTGAACGGATGGTAGCCGTCCTTGGCTGTCAAGGTCATGCCGGCTCCGTTGGAGAGCAAAAGGCGGTCATTGTACCAGCCGCTTCCCGCCCCGTTGTCGTTAACGTTCCACAGCACATTCTCAAACTCCATGTATTTGTCACCACTCTTCCATGTGGCGGCATTGTTTTCACTGTTGCTGCGCCCGAATGCGTCAAAGGTGCAGACGGCATCGGGAGAAAGGATCGCTTCAATATCGGAATGGCTGCCGGTCTCTACCTGAAGGATAATTTGGGAAGCGCCGCATTCCAACCGATAGGCTTGCGGTTCCACGCTGACATTGGTCTTGCCATAACTTCCTTTTCCACCCCTTGCCAGTCTGTCTTCCTTAACCATGGATTCACCGTATAATATGCGGACGATGGAAAAGTTGTTCTCCCTGTCATAGCCTGTATAGTCAAAAATCCATGCCGTGAACTGCTCGGCGCGAAGCACAGGGTTCTTCCAGTCCTTTTGGAAACCCTCTGCCTTGTGGCGGAACATCAGTCCGACGTAATCTTTTACGGATTCCCCAGCTTTGAGCAGGGTGATGTAATGGACACCGCTCATGACACCGGAACTCTCATGCAGGGCATAGGCTTCCACCACGTTCAGTCCGTCCGCCATCTCGCTCAAAAGTACGGTTATGTTCTTGGACTGCGTACCTGATCCTGAGGAAAGCCCTACCGTATAGGGTGTGCCTCCGTTCAGACGGTAATAGATATTCTTCTCACCGGTCGTGCCCTTTACGGTGAACGGTATGTTCACATCATTTCTGTAACCGCCTTCGGATGTACCGTTGGCCACCGAGAAACTGGTTTCCATCTGCATGGCTACCATTGTAACCCTCGCAGTGGATGTCTTTGTCAGTGTCTGCCCCTGATAGGTCGCTTGTGCCTCTACCTGTATGGCGTATGTGGTGGCATCCGTCAGATATGGGGATGCGTCAAACGTATAGGCACGTCCTGCAGTAACACCGACAAATTCTGCATCTTGAAAAGCGGCAAGTACGGTGGAGCCTCGTTTCATCACAACCCTAACTTTCAGGTCGGAATAGTCAAGCACCTCTCCCCCGCCTGCGGTACCCACATTGGCGGTATATCGAACCACGAATCCGGAGCCCAATGACAGGTACTGGGATGAAGGAAGGGAGGAACCGGCATCGTCTGTCAAATCCACGGTAACGACTACCTTGTCATCGTCACTGTACTTCGAGAATCGGATTTCCCTCTTGGTCTCTCCTCCTTCCTCGTTCTTTTGTGTAACATCCATGATATACTGCGTACCGTCCTCACTGTCCCTCACGTCAAGGTCTGTCACCGTACCCACAAGGGAATCGAACACGGCTCCGCTGGTCGGAGGCTTGGTCTCGCCTGCGGCCAGTTCCTCTGTGGTGGTGGCCTTGTCATCGATACGTTTTATATAGCCCTCCACGAGCCGTCCGCTGACAGGAAGACCGCCGGTATTCTCATCCCCGCTCCAATTGGTATTGAGCATGTCAAGACCGTCTTCGTCATATACTTTCTTCGCCATAATATTGATTTTTAGTGATTGATTATTTGTTCCGTCTCCAACCGTCAGTCCTGCTCCACGGCTTGTCACGACGCCAGAAACCGCTGCCGAAACAACTGCTTATCGCTGACCAGACCATTCGGGTCCCAACATATATCGCTGACAGGGCGCGTTTGCCTATATATACGCCCGTTATTTCTTTCCCTCCGCTATTCAGCATGGCTATTCCTCCTCGTATGTCATATATATGGTTGTGTCATCTTTTTCCGCCAAAGCCTCATATGCTTCCTCGCTCAGAACCTCGTGGCGGTGCGAGAACAAAACGAGTTTCCCTGAAGTGGCGGTGTACATGCTGTTGCCAAACAAATACAGTTTGTCACGATGTATCTTCGTGTTTCCGGCATACATGAACATATCGGGATTTGGCACGCCGTCCACGTTCCAATTTGCATAATACTTTCCACCTACATTGTAAGCAAACAGGCCGGAAGATTTCACATATACCACTTTTCCACCCGCCTGAACCGAGGATTGGAGTTGCAACACAACTCTGTCCACAATCCCTGAAAAACGCACTGTAGCTCCGTTTAACGCTGCTACAGTGGAGTTTTCCACTACGTAGGCTGCGTTTTCGGCTTTTGCGGCGGCTTCCTTGGCAAGCCGTGCCGCTTCATCTGCTGCCAGAGTCTTTTCCTCAAGACCTACTACGGATTCTTCGGCTTTCTTTGCAGATGCTGCCGCCTGTTTCGCAGCATCCTCAGATGGTTTGCTTAACAACGATATAGGGACGTTCACCAGTTCCTCCCCTTTTATTGCCGGGAGCGACTTCACTCCGGAAAGGGACGATACGGTGTTCAGGTCCTCGACACTTGTGGAAGCGTCTTTCACCTCACCCAATACTTCCTGCACTATCTGTGCCTTGTCAATTTCCTCTGCCATAACTGCTATCCGTCTATAAGTTCTACAATCTGGGAGTAACAGCCGGGGGTGAGGGATACAACGGATTCTTTTATAAGAACCGCATCCTCCGCCTCAATGGACAAATCCCCTTCAGTCTGAATGATGCGCATACACAACTTATACGCACGCATTTTCCTATTTCCGTCTTTTGCAAAATCACCTGTCGGCTTGGCGCCGTCCCCATTGAACAGGCATTGGGCTATAATGTCAGCCATGCGCTGGGGATGTCCGTTAATCACAAGGTCATTACCCTTGAAATCCTTAAATGTCCTGTTGAAATTCACCTTCATAATTCATGCGTTTTTATGAAACATTGATTATTATACCGTTCTGTACCTCCACTGTCTTGCCCTTGAACCGTCCGGACCACGCATTTTGAGGAAGCACTTTGTCTGCCTGTATGACTCCGCCACTCACAAGGATGTTCCCGTTGTGAACAAGCACGTCTCCATCAAAGAAACCCGCACTGAACACATTGCCGTCCGGATAAGTGGGGTTCTCACGGCAACTGCCATAAATGCCTGAACCGCCGATTGGAGCGATTCCCATAATGGCGTTGCCAAATATGTTCGCTTTGGCATATATGCAAGTGTCCCCGAAAGTACTGTTGCAGCCAAGACGAATGACCGCCTCGCTGTTGCTCCAAAGCATACAGTTCCTTTCCACAGTGAAAGTTCCAACTTTTCCACCATCTTCCACAAATATTTTTCCATACACAGATGCATTCCGGCATACCATACTGCCGTCCTCCAGTATCTTGAAGTTGCCGTTGGCCGTAACCAGCCCCTCCAACTGTATATGGTCGGCAGTAAGTTTTATCTTGCTCACCTTGTTGCCGTACTCGTCTGTTTCCTCCACGCTCACGCCGATGAGAGCCACCTTGCCGGTGTTGTCCTGCGCATACAGACCAGACCCTTCAGGTTTTATGACAAGCCCGGTCTCTTGCAACGCCTCGCCGTCCTTGTCGAACACCGCAGCCGATATCTTGACCAGACGCTCGCTCTGCTCGAACAGGGTGCGGTACTTGTAGGTCAGCGCGTCCGCCTTATTGGTGGAGAACACCAGCAGGGATATGAATATCGTCCCGGTAAACGAAAGCCGGAAATCACCCGTGCCGTTCCACAGCCCGTCAAGGTTGAAGAGTTTGTAACCGCTTGTCACCGGCAGTTCTCCGTCGTAGGTGAACATGTTGAAGTTCTCGAACCCGGTCTTGTCGGCGTTCACGAACTCTATCTTCAGACGCCCGGCTTTTAGCACCTTGTAACTGAAGGATAGATACACCACTCCCGGCACACGCTCGCCGTTGGCGTTGGTCTGAAGGTATTCGGGTACGAGCCGGAAATCCTCCAGCTTCTGCACAATGTAACTGTTGCGGATATAGGCATACGGAGTCTTTCCGTCATTGCGTATCTCGGCATATCCTTCGGGCTTGGACGACAACGGCGCACCGTTCGCCCATATCCATTTGCCCCCGAAGGTCAGGAACGTGGCGGTCTTGCCGGTCATCCATTTTTCCTCCCCCTCGGCAAAGGAGGTGTTGTCAAAGTAGCTCTGCTCCTCGCGTATCTCATTGCGCAGACCTTCCACCGCACTTTGTATCTTTCCCTCGGTTATCTCAAACTTGGTCAGTATGTCCTCACCGGTCATCAGCAGGAAAGTGCCACGCAAATAGACATTATCCGCATAAAGACCGTTACCATGGGGCTGGTTGTTTGCCGGGAACCGGCTGTCCTTGATGCCGTCAAGATTGCCGAGCCTACAGCGGAGGCAGCCGTTGAAGTTCTTCGCCTGCACACCGTCCAGTATGTCAATACGGGGCTGTCCGTCCTCAGTCGCCGATATGCTGATAAGGTTGCGTCGCAGCCTGTTCACGGTATTGCCCATCAGCACGCACTCGTCCCCGACTTCGGGGACAACACCGCCGAACTCGGACATGGGTACGGTGATGCCGCCCCCGTCTCCTGCCGACACTTCCACCCAATAGGCTTTCCGCTTCGTGCCGGAGAATGTGGCGCACCGCACAAGGTCGTGAGCCACGAAACCGCACTCCTGCTCAAACGTAATACGGTAGTTGTCACCCTGACGGATGACGTCCTTTATCTTGCCGTTGGCAGCCGATACGATGAACTGCCCACCGATGCTGCGCACTTTCTCAATCAGCAGTTCCAACGCCACCAGCGACTGACGGACGATAACCTTGTCTATCGTCAGGTTACTCAGCCCGGTGAGCTGGTCTATCCATACCTGCCAACCCTCGCCTGTCAGTCCATCCACGAACTTCACGGAGCGTAGCAGTTCCCTGATAACGGCGGTCAGGTATTCGGCATTGCCCTCGCCGTCCACGCCTCCGCCTTTCTTTCCTGCGAGATACTCCCCGAAGGTCACGCCTTTCAGGAAGCCCTGAAGAGCGGTCGCCGTATCCGGCTTGTGCTTGTTCATGAACTCCTTCTGGCTGCGCCGTGCTGAAAAAAGGTTGTTGTCGGTCGGCAGCGTATTGTCCCAACTGCGGATTATGTCGGGGAGGGATACCCCTTCTGTCTTGGACTTGGTATAATTCTTCAGTTCTCCTATGCTGTCGTTCACACGCTCCAAGGCACCGCTCTGCAGGGCATCGCTGATTTCGATGTCCATTTGTCCCGAAAGATTGACCTTACGGGTTATCTTCGTGATACGGCTGTTGCGGAAGCCCGTTTCCGGAAAGTATTTCCGGCTCTCCAATCTTACACGCCGCCCCACAAAAAGGTCGGCTTGGTTCTCCTCCACCCACACATGGTCGGTCGGGGCTTTGTACACGCTGATGTCGCGCCAGTGCTCCCGGTTGTAATCTTCTACCGCCTTCTCAAACTCCTCCTCTGCCAGCCTGTAATACTCGTCTGGCATGCGAACATTCCAAAGGATATATGTGTTGCCCGGCTTAGGCACGAGGCTTCCGCCCGGCAACTGGGTGTCATCGTCATACGGCCAAATTGTGACTATCTCGAACTCCCGGCTATCGCTGTCATAGTTTACTTCAAAGAAATGGTCATCGGTCTGCCCAAGCCCTGCAAGGTCTCCCGTCTGGAACGATACTCTCTTGGTCTCTCCGGGCAGTTCGTAATCGTTCGGATTGAAATTCAGGTTGTCATCTTTAAAGTAGTATATAGTGAAAGGATTGCCGTCATCATCTTTCACGTCCTCCTTGCGTGCACTGCTGACCGTTCCAACTCTGCGAGGATAGATGGCGCTGAAGGCTTCCTCCTCATAGTGGTCATAGATGCCGTATTCCTCCACGCCTGTCTCTATGTATTTTCTGCCTCCGGGGAGCGTGAGCCTCTGACTGCCGTATTTTTCGGGGTCTATGTTACGTGTGCTGCCTATCGGGAACAGGCGCGTGTAAAACTTGGCGGTGTTACCTGTATCACGTTCCAGTTCTGTCAGTCCTTTGCCATAACCAAGCGTTATTTCCTCTCCATGTTCACAACGGCATACATTCACAGTCTGACCTTCCACCCACCACTCGGCACCGCCGCCTGTTTTCCCGGCCACCTCCTTCAGGGCTTCATCACAGTATTTTCCCTCATAGTCTATCACGATGAGGTCTGTACCGTCCACCTGTCCCACCTTCCAATCCGTGATATTGCCCATGCCGTCATTGATGCACTTGACAATCATCGCCACGTGCTCCCTCGGGGTGGCTGTCAGTGTGAACAGCGGATTGGTGTCACCGTCGGTGGTCTCAAGCACAAGGAAACGCCTGATAAGGCTCTCGATTCCGTACAGTTTCAGGTCATAGACCCACTCTCCCTCGTTTTTCTGTGCCGGAGTATAACGCTCGGTCAGCCAGTAACGCTCGCCCATATAGTCCGTATAGTCGTTTACATCGAGAGCTATATGCTCGTAGTGCGTGAAGGATAGGGTCAGGACATTGTCGCCCTGCACTTCCTTGCTTTGCGTCGAGCTGTCGTTCACGGCCACATCCGCACGCTTGGTTCCGGCTTTGTCATATATCGTTAGAAGCATATTCTAATAGCGTTTGAATGGTTATATAATCGGTTTCGGTTCCCGGAACTTTACCCGGAACTTTCCGGCATGCACACCTTCCGTCCACAGATAGGTCAGCGGGGTGAACTTCGTACAGTCGGCATACTTCACCCGCAGCTGCAGATCCAGCTGGGGGAAACGGATCTCCAGCCAGCCGTCTTTCCCTTGCTTCAGGAAATTCACAAAGGCAAAGTACTGCTTCATCCAGCCTGCCTGGGTCTTGTTGTACAGCGCAAAGTGCAGCGTCACGTCCCGCGCCTCATTCCGTGGGGTCAGCACGACGCTGTATTTTTCCCCGTGCTCTTCCCGTATGTCCACAGCCGTATCCTTCTTGGCCTTGCTTGGGGTCAGGATGGCCGTCAGGTTCTCCATGCCCCCGCGCCGGTCTTCCACCAGGAACACGCCGTATTCCGTCCAGATGTCCGTGCCGTTCACCAGCACCA
>OHRH01001306.1_pt1 | contig 11909 bp, 9 predicted proteins | sample 1578391 | NCBI WGS metagenome assembly OHRH01 (sample SAMEA3879599, study PRJEB24766) | human gut metagenome | biome: human-associated habitat; feature: feces | place: USA | collected 1985/1987 | reverse complement strand
TTCTCTTGGATGAGAACCAGAAGTTGCGCACCGATGTTATATTGACAGACCGTGAGACCGGAAAATTGTTTTCGGATAAACTGAGGCAAATCTTTATCGCATTACCCCTGTTTAATAAGACAGAAACAGAGTGCGAAACGGATTTTGAACGTTGGATATTTGTATTAAATAACATGGAAACATTGAATCGTATGCCTTTTAAAGCTCAGAAAGCCGTATTTGAGAAGTTGGAAGAGATTGTTGATGTTCATTCTCTCTCCGAAGAAGACCGTGTGCGCTATGAAAACAGTGTAAACGCCTATCGTGATTATTTGGCTACCATCGACTATGCAGCAAAGAAAGGAAGTGAAGAAGGGTTTGAAGAAGGGTTTGAGAAAGGAATCGAGAAAGGGTTTGAGAAAGGAATTGAAAAAGGAATCGAAAAAGGAATCGAAAAAGGGATCGAGAAAGGAATCGAAAAAGGAATCGAGAAAGGAATTGAAAAAGGAATTGAGAAAGGAATCGAGAAAGGACGTCGAGAAGCAAAATTTGAAACGGCTCGCAACCTGAAATCCTTGGGAATGACCTCTGAGCAAATCATGCAAGTCACCGGCCTTTCCCTTACAGAAATCGAATCTCTGTAACCTACTTTCTTCATCTTCCATGAGAAAGACTTAAAAAACAGAGACCATTCGGAGTTCCGCCGGAGAAGATTCCATCTACTCCACAAGGAACTCCTCCCCCTCAAAAAAAGAACGGAGCATGTCGAAACAAACTTCATTAATCATTTGACAATCAGAGATTTTATTGTTATATTTACATTAAAGAACAATAAATAATCATAGTAAGAATAATGAAGAAAGAAGAAGAAACATTCGCCATCCGCACTTACGACAAGGCGGAACTGGCGTCGCTCTATTGCCCCGGACGCGAACCCGGAGCCGCCCTGCAGAACCTTTATCGATGGATACGGCGTATCCCCCGCCTGACGGAAGAACTCAATGCCACAGGCTACAACAAATACCGCCATTGCTACCTGAAACAGGAGGTGGAAATCATTGTGAAATACCTGGGAGAGCCTTAACGGAAAAGAGAGCTGCGAAAGAAAAACAGCATAAAAACGCACTAAAGTGTTTCCGGAAAACTCTTCCGTCTTTCAGGAAAAGACTATTATGTTTGGGAAAAAGACCTTGATGTTTTTCGAGAACATCAAGGTCTTTTTTCAGGGTGAATGCTATCGGGCGGACACACGGGTCTGCCCTGAACCCCACACATACACCATAGAAATCCACCCACTCAAACCAACAAAAAAACGGTGCAGCGGAGGCTTTCACAGGTGCCCTCCCGGTGGTTGCGGTTATTTCCAATACGATTCACAATCAACAGACTGATTATCAACATAATGACATCTAACTTTGGGACCACTGGGACCAGGGCCCACCTTTATGAGTTTCCGGACCAGGATTTACAGAGTTTATGATACATACCATCCTCTTTTTCAATGATTTGCATCTCAAGCAAACGGACAAGGTATCTTTTAAGCGAACTGGAAGGTATTCCATGTTCCACGGCCCCCTCCTTCAACTGCGTATAAGTGAAGCTTTCGGGAAGCTTTGCCAGTACCGAACGTATGCGATAAAACTTCTTCATCGGCTTGGGTTCCTTGCCCGACTCCACAGCAGACACGGTGGTAGACAACAGCAAGCTGTGCTCCAACAACACTTTCACCATATCCATTGCCGTATGAAAATCCTCATCCGTACACCGGCACTGCTGCACATTCCACATCGGCTCACACTTGCGCAACGCCGTCAGCACCATGGCTATGCGGGCCGCTATCAACCCGTGACGAAACACAATCGCCCCATGCGAATCATCATCTTCACTCACCACTTCCTGAAGAACGTTGCTGAAACGCTGCGTATGCTCCTCCCACTGCCCGGGAGTAAAGCACACCTCGGTGGGCGAACCGGACAAAAAGACAAACATACGAAGCACCTCTTCACTCAATTTCCTGAACAGCTTCACATGGTCGGTGCTGCCCTCCACAGGAGCTGCCGAAATCCATTTCCACCGTCCCTCACCGATATAAAAAGCCATACGACTGTACATACCGTTCTCCAACGACGAAATGAAACGGTGAAGCTGAGAAGGAGTCCCCGTAAGACACAATGCCAGATGAGGAACATGCGCCACCACCATGCGCTTATCCGTCTTATAATAAGACGATGCCTCCTCGTGGTGAAAAGCGGCACGAAGCACATCATCATGCTTTCCGCAGTCCTGCTTCATGGCATTGGTAAGCATATCCAGCTCCGAAGCATTAATCACCACCCCTTGCGCACCGGCCTCCTCAAGCGCAATAATCAACTGACTCTTCGAGATATTGGGCGAAATCTTGAGCATGCGCTTCACCGGAGGCTCGGGACGCTTGTCGATGTCGGGCACACGCTTCTCCTGAATGGCCAAACGCTCTTCCAGCGCCCATGCCAACTGCTTCTTGTCATACTCCGACTGCACCGTCTTGTTCTTGTCTTCCAGATAGCGCTGAATGGCATCGGGCAGAATAGAGCCGAGCGTCACAATCCCCTTGCCGCGCCCCGCACCAGCAAGGCTCATCGCATAAAAATGAGGAGTGTAGCACATGTCGGCATAATTCATCCACACACCGGGAAGGCAAGCACTCAGATTGGCAAGCATCCCCAGCAGCAGACGGTCTTTTTCACGGCTGCTTCGAGCTGCTTCCAAGCCACGGACAAGAAGGTCGGGAAGAGCATCGTACACCGACTTCGGAAAGCGGGGAGCGTTCTTGTGGAGCTTGTCCGCTTCAAGCTTCTCATTCTCAGCCTTTTCATCCTCTCCCACGGGACCGGGAAAGCATAAAGATGGTCCCTGGTCCTTGTGGTCCCAACCACTAGCATTATTACGCTGATAATCAGACAATTTAGTTTTATCCACATAACGATATCCGGCATCCATTTTCGGGATGATATCTTCGGGCGGACACCCGGCATCACTCAGACGCTCCACAGCCAACGCTTCCAGTTGTCTCAACTCACTATCGGACAGTCCTTTATATCGGGCTATACGTCCCAATTTGAGCAAGAAATCATTCTTTGCTCCGGGAATGAAAGCGTTGTGGGCCAGAAAGTCATTAAAAAAGGTGCGCAGCATGCCCGACGAGGGTTCCGAGACAGGCTCCGAAGCAGATTCCGAAGCGGTTCCTGTCGTGCTGTCCGGTGCGGCAGGTCTCACCTTCAGTTCCTCCATGATCTGTGCCGCTTTATCGGGATGCTCCTTGAGGAATTCCCGCCAAGGGAAAAGCTCGAAAGCGGGCTTGCAGAAGGCTTCCTCGTCATACGACGCATAACACGGACGAGTGGGATTCTTGCAACTCATGTCACACGGAAAATCAATCACGCGGCCGATATGCCATGCCACCACCGCATAAGCCTGCACATACTCTTCGACTGTTGCAGCCTCGATACGCACCACCACTTTCAGACCATCGTACGATACACTTCGCCAACCTGCCCCGACCCACGGCACCGCCTTCAGCTTCTGCAGGAACTCCTGTGTACGTCCCTGCGTATGGTCGACATCAAACATGGCATTCCCACTCCACGTGCGGCGGTTCTTCAATGCATGGCTTCCCTCGCAATACCCCGCCACCACCAGGCCGGGCAGTTTGTTCTTCAACTCTTTGGCTTTACTCTTATCGCCCTCAGCCATTAGGCGGTGATACATCTCGACCGTCGATTTCCATCGTCCGTTGCAGATGTAATTTACAAACTCTTCCAGTGACATTTCAATGCAACGCTGTTCGCGCACGTTAAAATAGAAAGAGCACAAATCATTAAAATCCATGTTAAAATGGGGTTTTAATTTAAGATAGGGAAAAAACGTTGCCCTTCGCCTGCAATTCAAAATTGCAATGTGCGAAAGTACGACATCTAAAACTGACGGAATATTACACTTTACGCCAAATCACCCACCGTTTACCTACTGTTTATCAGCATCCTAACAAACAGCCGGCAGAACTAAAGTGTACAATTAGCATTCTTCTTTTTATTTATTCTTTTTAACAGTAAGGACAATATTCCAAGGGAACCTTTCCAAATTATTCCCAATCTGTATTCTTTTAAATCCATGACACTTCGTTTTTATACCCCAACGGTATAAGAAGCCCCAGAAGGACAGCCATACAGACTCACGGAGACGCTTACATACATCCTCCGTTATCACTCCTCCCCTTCCTTCTTTTAGGTCAATCGATCTTCTTCCTGCCTCTTTTTCTTTTGCCGGTCAATCTTCCCCTTTCTTCTTCTTTTCTTGTTGATTGGAGAATATTTTATAGCCCCTCCTACACATCCGCTTCAGTTCCGCCAGCTGTCGGAACGATATATTCTCAATGTCTCGCTCCAGCTCCTCCAACTCTTTTTCCACACTTCTTACCTTGTTCCATCTGTCCTGATTTGTTTCCAAATCTTCTTTTTATTCATATTATTAACTAAAGTTTCCCACCCCTTAAAACACCAACTTTTCTCATTTTCCTTTGTCTGTCTTCCCCCATATCCATTGACTGTTAACACATGCCTAACAGAAGTTATGCAGACTATCCACATACTTCGTCCCATTTTTCCAACGCTTCAGCCATTACAAGGATTTTGCTCATCTCTTTGTCGTTTCCGCTGATTGTAGCCATAAGGTATTGGGGCGTCATTCCAAGTATTTCTCCTAAAATGCGAAGAATGCGTTCGATGCAGGTAAGAACTCGCTTCCATAACGTGAGTGCCATGAGATCACCCTCCATATCCGAAAAGAGTTCGCCCATGGTTTGATATTCTGTGAATCTCTTTTCCAAAGCCATGACGGTATATGTAAGGTAACACAGCGTTGCGTCGGCTATCTGACCATTAAAGTCACAACCTTGATAACCTCCTAATCCGAGATATTGCTTAGTCTCCTTGTTCATCACCTCTATGTTCCATCTAATCTGATACACTTCAAAGGCTTTTACGAAAGACATCGTTGTATCCGTGGTGAGCAGAACGTTCCATGCGGAGTTTCTACCATACTTGATGAGGAAGATTCTGATAGGTATATCTCCTAAGTTGCCGTTGAGCTGAATATATCGACATTTGTATTTACGACAGTTCTTTCCTCGTTCACGTTCATAGGTGGCAATGAGTTCTGCAGCATTTTTCTTTTTGCCCGATATAGTGTATTTTGTCTTTCCCATTTTTGCAAGTCCAACAAAGTGCATTGCCCCTTTACCTATGCTTCTAACACATGTCATAAGTTGCTCGCAGGTGAACCAACTATCGGTAATCACATACTTCGCATGTAACCCCATCTTCCATCCACGGCGAAGCATATCCATGGCAACTTCCAGCTTAGACATCTTACACTCTTGAAAGCGCTTATAATCAGGATTGCCGGTGTTCCTCTTGGTGTGATATGCCTTTTTGAGTTGCTGTCTTGTCAGCCCGTAGTTGCCTTGCTTCCCCTTTTCTTGATGTAGTGAAAAATCAAAGGGTATAGTTGTCTTGCCGTCAAAGAAGGCACAAAGTAACAGCTTGTAGCCCAATACGCATCTGCCTTTCATATGGTCGAAAACACGACTGATACCCTCCATCCTCACACCACTCTTCTCAAGTACGGTGTCATCTATAATGAAACATGTAGTGGTATCTGATTGAGGAACTTCGCCATACTTACGCAATAGGCACATATAACGCAGTGCAAAGTGGTTCATCAATCGTCTCCAATCCATCTGTGGGCGAATCATCATGCGATAGAAACAGTTCTTACCATGATTTGAAAGCTCATATATCTTATGTTTGCATATACTATGGATGCTCTCGCCCACAATGCGGAAGAGGCAAAGAGAGAGGAGCAACTCCGAAGCCGAAACTCCGTCCTGTTTCTCCAATGAAAGGCGAGATAATAGGTGACCGATGCCAAACTTGCCAAAAAGATGAAATAAATCATCACTCATTCGGGTTTTAACACTCAAAAGTTTGGATAACTCACTTATTTTCTCTATTTTTGCTTCCATAACAGTTTTGTTGTCTTGTCTTTAAAATCAGTTCTTTAGCGATTACTAATTTACAAAGAAAATTCGACAAACTGTTATTTTTCTATCTATTTATTTGGGTGGGAAACTTTAGTTATTAAAATATTTAAAAATTAAAAAGGAGCAAAAATATAAAAATCCGCAATTACAATGTTAAATATTTGAGTTTTTATGAACAAAATATTGTAATTCGTAAATTAATGTCTAATTTTGCAGAGAATAACAAGGAGGGATCGGCAGTGAGATTACACTGACGACCGCGTAGCGCACCTTATCCCCTCCTTTCCACTCCCCCCTTGACTGATATAGAATGAAAAAATGGTATGTAGCCTACGTGCTTTCCCGTCACGAGAAAAAGACTGCCGAGCGTCTCACGAAAATGGGAATCGAGAACTTCCTGCCCGTGCAGGAGGAGATTCGCCAATGGGCGCACCGTCGTCAGAAGGTGACACGCGTGGTGATTCCGATGATGATTTTTGTGCACGCCACACTGCAGGAACGTGCGGAAGTGCTGACACTCTCGTCGGTGAGCCGCTACATGGTGCTGAGGGGCGAACATACACCTGCCGTGATTCCCGACCTGCAGATGGAGCGTTTCAAGTTTATGCTGGACTATAGCGAAGAGGCGGTGGAAATGTGCAGCACACCACTGGCTCCCGGTGAAATGGTGAGGGTAATCAAAGGCCCTCTGGCGGGAATGGAAGGAGAGCTGGTGAACGTGGACGGACGCAGCAAGGTGGTAGTGCGACTGGAAATGCTGGGATATGCCGGAGTGGATATGCCGGTGGGGTTTGTGGAAGCAGTGAAATAAAAAAAAGAATTTATCAGAGCAATAAAGCTATTCTCCTTCCCCTGTAAAAAGAGAAAATAGACTGCTTACAGGTACGGCATCAAACCCTTGGGTATTTTCGCCACATTTGCCTGAAACCAACAAGACAAGGCAAGTAATTCAGACATTCTCGTCACTCTTCAAGAGTCTGATTTCTTCACATTGGAAGAATAAAAGAAAAGCTGAAGCAACTTATTTACTTCAAACTTAGCATCACCAATCTCAGAAACCCTTTTCGGAAGTCTCTTGCTGCCTTCCCTATCATAAGCCGGATAAATCGTCAAGTCCGGCAAGCAAAACAGACTCTAAAAAATATTCAGATACATTTTATTTTCCCTTTTCAGAGAAGCACCTTTTGCAGACACTCTTCCTGAAAGGTATGTCGCATGAAAAACAAATACAATTACTCATCTTATATCATCATTTGATTTTTTTTATGACCAATACCGCAGAGAATAACAAGAGAATAGCAAAGAATACGCTGTTACTGTATTTCAGAATGCTGCTAACGATGGCAGTAACCCTTTATACCTCACGCGTTATACTTGCCACTTTAGGTATAGAAGACTTTGGTATTTACAATGCAGTTGCAGGATTTATTACCATGTTCACCTCTATTACTGGTGCTATGTCTACAGCGACACAACGTTTTTTAACTTATGCATTAGGTGAAAAAAACACCAAACAATTAGCCAAGACTTTTAATATGGCTATTGAAATTCACATTCTCATGGCGATTATTATTCTTATTCTTGGAGAAAGTATAGGAGTATGGTTCCTGTATGAAAAAATGACAATTCCTATCGAACGACTACAAGCTGCTTTTTGGGTACTTCAAAGTGCAATATTCTCAACCATGATAATGTTGGTTTCTATTCCCTATAATGCACTTATCATTGCACATGAAAAAATGCAAACATTTGCATGGATATCCATCATAGAAGTCGTCCTTAAACTATTAATAGTCTTTCTGCTAAATATTTCCCCCATTGACAAATTAATATTATATTCCTTTATGCTATTAGGAGTACAACTCATCATACGCATACTCTATGGAACTTATTGCAAACATTCCTTTTCCGAATCCAACTTTCATTTTATTTGGGATAGAACAATGTTCAAAAACATGTCTTCATTCGCTGGATGGAGTCTTTTCGGTTGTCTTGCAGGAGCTGGTCAGACACAAGGACTAAATATACTTCTAAATATATTTTTTGGTCCTACTGTCAATGCAGCACGCGGTATTACTGTTCAAGTTCAAAATGCGATACAAGGATTTGCCACTAATTTTCAAACCGCCCTCAATCCACAAATTACCAAAAGTTATGCAGCCTACAATTGGGATTATACTAAGTTCTTATTATTTTTAAGTAGCCGAGTATCTATTTTCTTACTATTCATTATTTCACTTCCCGTATTGTTAGAGACAAATCAGATTCTTACTTGGTGGCTGGATACTCCCCCTGACTATACCGACAAGTTCATTAAAATTATACTGCTCATCACCATGATTGATGCTTTAGCTAATCCTATAATCGTGGCAGCACAAGCTACTGGAAAAATAAAAAAATATCAAATGACTGTAGGCGGATGCTTATTACTAACCCCTGTAATGGCTTATATTGCACTTAAATTAACACACGAGCCAACAATGGTATTCATTACTCAATTGTGTATTGCAATTATCGCCCAATTCATAAGAATAATGATCATAAAAAAAATGCTCAATTTTTCCATGCAGGAATATTTCAAAAGCACAGTCATGCCAATTTTTAAAGCTTGCCTTCCAGCTTTTTGTATATGTTGGGGGATAACATACTTGTTAGAAGAATCTTTTGTCAGATTTTTCACCACCATTCTCTCATCCGTCATCATAAACGTCATATTCATATGGTTCTTTGGATTCAATAAAAATGAGCGAAAACAAATATCAGTCGTTATCAAGCAAAAAATTAAAAAAGGAAAATGATAACCATTACAAACAAGAAACAATGTTCCGGATGTAGTGCATGTGCAACAGCCTGTCCAATTCAATGCATAACAATGACAGAAGACAAAGAAGGTTTTCTCTATCCGCAAGTCAACAAAGAATTATGTATCAAATGCAAAAAATGTATTACTGTATGCCCTGTTATCAATCCATTCCCCAAACGTACCCCCCAACAATGTCATGCAGCCTATCATGTAAAGACAAGAGAAGTAAGCTCTTCAGGAGGTATCTTTTATTGGATTGCCTGTTATATCCTTCAACAAAAAGGAGTAGTATGCGGAGTTGTATTTAACAAGGACTGGACAACAGAACATCAATTCATTGATAAAATATCAGATTTGTGGATGTTGCAAGGAAGTAAATACATTCAAAGTAATATAAAAGATACTTATAGACAAACAAAAGAATTCTTAAAAAGAAATATTCCTGTATTATACACAGGGACTCCTTGTCAGATAGCTGGATTAAATAAATATCTTGGGAAAAATGCAAATAAAAGCCAGCTATTCACCGTAGAACTCTGCTGCCATGGTGTACCAAGCCCTCGAATATGGAAACAATATTTAAAAGAAAATGTAACAGACGATATCTCCAATATCACATTCCGAAGCAAGATTAATGGATGGAAAAACTACACTTTAGATATCCAAACTAACGGACATACACACATCTGCGAAGGAAAACTATCCAATAATTATATGAGAGGATTTCTTATGAACCTATATTGCCGCCCCATCTGCTCGTCATGTAAATTCCGAGAGTTCAGTACTGAGAGTGATTTGTCTATTGGTGATTTTTGGGGACTGCCTAAATTCTATCCACAGAAAGATGATGATAAAGGAATGTCTCTAATACTTGTTATGAACGAAAAAGGAAATATGTTATTTCAAGCCATCAAAGATGAATTCTACCACTTTCCAATCAGTTATGCAGAAGTTATCAATGGTAATACGAACTATTTACATTCTGATCCTTTTCACACAAAAAGAGAACTATTTTGGAGAATGATTAATGAAGGGAAAAGTGTAAATCATAGCGTTTCCCAATGCTTAAAACCTACGTTCTTTCAAAACATAAAATCAACCATAAAACGTATCATAAGATGGAAAAAATAGCGCTTATATCCTATCAATTTGCTTATAATTATGGAACCTGCCTACAAGCTTATGCACTTTGGAAAGCCATCAATAATATAGGATATTCATCAGAGTATGTAAACTTTGATTGGAAATTTCCAACTCAAGAAATATCACTTTTTGAAAAGTATATACAAACAGCAAAAGAATACCTTGGAGGAGTTAAACATCGACGTTTCAAAGCAACTGTAGAGTTTAAACTGTTACAATCATCAAACAAGCAACAATTTGACAAGTTCAGAAAACTTCATATCCATGAATCTAAATATATTAAATCTTATCAATTACCTGACATAGAAAACTCATACTCAAAATTTATTGTCGGAAGTGACCAAACATGGAATCCTGATTGCGTCAGTGAAAAATTTTTCCGTATATTCCTACTTTCATTTCTCAAAAATAGTCAAAAAAAATATGCCTATGCTCCTAGCATCGGAAAAAGCGTATTAGATGAATATACACTCGCACTATTCAAACAATATCTGAATGATTTCTCCCGAATCTCTTGCAGAGAAACCAATGGATGTAGAATTTTATCCAAAGTCTTAAATCAAGATATATATAAAGTATTAGACCCGACACTTCTTCTAAATAAAGCAGAATGGGAGAAAATAGAAATCCACCATGCCCACTCCCAAAAGTATATACTATGCTACATTCTTGGCGAAAAAAAAAGTATCTGCGAATTTGCTAAGTCTTTAGCTAACAGAAAAAGCCTCAATTTGATCATTCTTCCCGCAAGTGTAAATATTTATCAAGAGTACAAACAATATGTACCTAAAGGTATAGGACCAAGCGAATTTCTCAGTCTGATTCATCATTGTGAATATGTTGTAACCGACTCTTTTCACGGAAGTATTTTTTCCATCAATTATAACAAAAACTTTTATTCTTTCTTAAAAAGAAACGGAGATGAAACACAAGGCGACAACAGCAGAATTACCGATATGCTGAAAACTTTCGGATTAGAGAACCGTTTCAAGAACGATAATGACACAACAGAAGAAACAGATATTAATTATCAGACTATAAATAAAATCCTTCAACAGGAAAGAGACAAATCAATTAACTATCTATTATCCATTTTAAAAGATTAAAAATGATACCAAAAACTATCCATTACTGCTGGTTTGGCAGAACCCCATTGCCAGACAAAGCTAAGATTTGTATTGAATCGTGGAAAAAATTCATGCCCGATTATGAAATAAAAGAATGGAACGAAGATAACTTCGATGTAAACATTATCAAATATACTGCCGAAGCATATAAACTAAAAAAGTATGCATTCGTAAGTGATTATGCACGCTTTTGGATATTGTATCATTATGGAGGCGTCTATTTTGACGTAGATGTAGAACTTATCAAACCCATTGATGATATTCTGGCAAGAGGAGCATTTATGGGATGTGAAAAGCCAGAATTTAAATTAGATTCCTTAAACCCAGCTACCGGGTTAGGTATGGCAGCACCCGTGCACCATCCATTTTATAAGATAGTTCTACATAAATACCAAAACAAACATTTTATATCATGGAGCGGACAAATCACCGATACTGTAGTATATATTGTAAGCAGACTTTTTGAACACAAAATGCAAATCCAACACGAAAACGGTATCATCTTTTCTGAAAACATCTACATCTACCCACATGAATACTTCTGTCCATTAAACTATTATACTGGCGAATTGACTATCACTCCAAATACGAGGTCTATCCATCATTACCATGCAAGCTGGGTAACTAAAAGAACAAACCTAATATCAAAAATCAAGGTTAGACTAACTTATATATATACAAAGATTTACATATTAATATTTCATTAACTCCTGACTTTTCCATCATATAACAATGCTTATATATCATCACATAAAATCTGATAACTTTAAAAACAGAA
>OHRH01001294.1_pt1 | contig 12033 bp, 10 predicted proteins | sample 1578391 | NCBI WGS metagenome assembly OHRH01 (sample SAMEA3879599, study PRJEB24766) | human gut metagenome | biome: human-associated habitat; feature: feces | place: USA | collected 1985/1987 | reverse complement strand
AGTGTATTTATGAAAAATTAGACCTTAAATATGAAGAAATAAAATATAAGCACACATACTTATACAGATTGTTGTTGCGTGTCTTATATGATGGACCTCTTACTCGATCAGATCAATTTTTATGTATTGACGAGGCACAGGATTTAAGTCCTATTGAATATAAAATACTTCAAAGGTGTTTAGGAAAAGATTGTGTATTTAATATTTATGGAGATTTGAATCAGTTGGTATATACAGATGATGATATGGCATATAAAGGATTAGACGACTGGTGTGACATAGATTTTATTGATGAATCAGATATTTATGTTATGCAAGAAAACTATCGTAATACATTTGAAGTTACACAATATTGTAATGATGCGTTTGGGGCAGAAATCACACCGATTGGGTTACATGGAAAGCCTGTAGAAACTGGTAACCTTCAACAAGGATTAGCTTGGCTAAAAAGTAACTATGAAAATAATAGAGATGCTAGATTTGCAGTTATTTATGGTCGTAAATCAAATGTAATTGAATCTTTTAAGAATGAATTACCGAGTTATATGAAATCATTAGTAGATATATTATCTGTAGAATCTGCAAAAGGACTTGAATTTGATTTTGTATTAGTGTTAGAAGATAACATGGAATACAATGAAAGATATATTTCTTATACGCGTTCTTTAGATGGACTGTTTATTGTATCAGATTAAAAATCCAATATTGAATTTAATAGATTATAAATATTATATAAATAGGAGAAATAGGATATGAAACCAAAAGAGTTTGTAGAATCAACATGGCTAGACTATAGTGATGTGATTCGTGATTGTGTTTTGATGGATTTAAATGTATATATTAAATTTCAGTTCTTGGATGATATAACTAAAGAAGTTATGGCTGAGAAGCTATATGATCATTTTATGATGGTTGAATTGTTTAATAAGTGTGATTTTAATAAGCTTGTTAAGAGTTATTATAAGTCTATTAATGAGTTTGTAGGGCCACAAATTCAAACGTCCAAACAGAAGATGCGTGCACAGAAGTATTATGAAAAGGCGGTTTCTATTAGTAAATCTAAAAAAGTGAATTTTCAGGATTTGATGGATTATACACGTATTATGATGTGCTTATATATGACTGTTACTAAAAATCAATCGAAGTTGATTTCTGATTTTGATTTATCTAAAGAATGTTTGGATATGGATACGATTCTTACTTTTATTCGTAGAGAAACGGTTCCAGCACTTGGAATTAATAAGCGGAAGCCTCGTTTTGATTTCCATAATCCATATAGTATGGATTCTTGTATCTTATTGATTTTGACATTGGTTCTATACAAATTAAAGGATGGAGAATAGGTATGGATGAAATTGAAGTAATTCGAACAATAGAGGAACTGCGTAAATTCTTAAATGATAAGAATTTTATGGAAATTGTAGTTCGTCAAAAGAATAAGCGTTTTAAGAAGTTCTATAAGGTGGCTTTAGATAACATTTTTAAAGAGGCTGAACAGCAGATGGCTGCAAAAGAAGTTTTAAAGGCGGTTCAAAAGAATTCTAAGCTATTAAATCAGAATATGAAAATGATGAAGAATTTATCAAAGATTCAAAATATAGGATTGATTTTGGATGGTGTTAATTTAGTTTCGACTTGGGCTACATTTGCGATTCTATATGAAAAATTAAATTCTATGGAAGAAGAGATTGTTGGTGCAATAGAAAAGGTTCAACAAAGTTTGAATAAAGGTATGGAGCTTCATGTTAAGGCAGAATACAATAGGGTAATTAGTGACTATCAGGATATGTTGGATTGTCGTAAGAAACAAAAGCCTTATAGTGAAGAGCAAATGCGTAAGTTAGTGGATTCATTATATGTTGTATTGGATATGATGATCGATTCTTTAAAATCGGATTTGATTGATAATAAGGACAATATGATTCTTACAGTATTTATGATGCTTTCGATGTATACTGCTTCATTGCGCTTCTTTGATGAACAATATTATTTTAATTATAAAGACATTTTGAGTGGTGATGAAGTATGGCATACGTCTCACAATAAATGGATGAGTTTGTATGACATTCTTACTCAATCTTGGTTTGTTGAATTGTTACAAGATCATGGTATTTTTGATTTAGGTTTAAATACGGATGAAATGGATACGTATTATAATGAGTTCTTAGAACAAGTCCAAGATCAAAAACAAGAAGTGATTGATAATCAAGAAATTATTTTAACTCTTCAAGATACGTCTTTATTGAATGTGTTTCATGAAAAGACGAGTGAAGCAATTCAGAATGAATTGGAAAAAGAAATTTCTGAGATGTTTAATGGTATTGAGGGTGAGGATGCTTCGAAATTATATGATTCGTTGCATAATCAAATTCAATATGCATAAAGAAGGTTGAATTATGGATATAGATGTAAAACAATCATTAGCTAAATTATTATTAGCATGTTCAAAAGAGCAGGAATTGATTGATAAAGATGGTGGTCATTTAAATGTAAAGCAGGTTATTTTAAATAATATTGCCGGGTTTATAGAAATCATATCTTTGGATCATGTAGATCTTCGTATGGATTACTTTAATAAAGTGTTTCTTGGTTCACAAGATAATTTGAATGACGTTATTTCTATTCATTCTTGGTTTTCTGATTTTGAAACATTAAATTTAATGCCTATTGTAAAAGTTTTGTATACCCAATTTGTGTATGAACTGGGTCGTTATTATTTGTTTAATAAGAATGATAAGAAAGATATTGTAAAGGATCATTTTATTCAATATATTAAACTATTGGATATTAAACAAGAGGAGAAACCTTTAGTTGTTGATAAAGTCAAAGAAGAAGTGGTTCAGGATGAAATTGAGGTGGAGTCTGAAGAATCTTTAGAAGATCTTCAAAAACAATTGGATTCCATGATTGGATTGGACGGAGTAAAGCAACAGGTACATTCAATCATTAATGAGTTGAAAATAGATGCACTTCGTAAGAGCAAAGGCTTGAAAGTTTCTAATACTTCTAAACACCTAGTATTTAAGGGAAACCCTGGTACTGGAAAGACAACGATAGCGCGATTATTATCTAAAATCTATAAGGAACTAGGAATCTTAGAAAAGGGTCAATTGGTTGAAGTGGATCGTAGTGAGATTGTTGCGGGATATGTTGGACAAACGGCGTTGAAAACGAAGGAAAAGATTGATGAAGCTATGGGTGGCATTCTTTTTATTGATGAAGCTTATACTTTGGCTAAGGGTGAAAATGATTTTGGCCAAGAAGCCATTGATACTTTATTAAAGGCCATGGAAGATCATCGTGATGAATTTATTGTGATTGTTGCTGGATATGATGAGCCAATGGAATCTTTCTTACAATCAAATCCGGGCTTAAAATCTAGATTTAATGAATATATTCATTTTGATGATTATTCTGAAGAAGAATTATTTATGATTTTTGGATTGTTGTGTGAACAAAATGATTTTAGGATGGATTTAGAAACACAAGATACATTAAAGTCATATTTAAATGAGTTATGTAAACACAAGCCAGATAATTTTGCGAATGGTCGAGAAATGCGTAACTTGTTTGATAAGAGTAAAAAGGCCCATTCGAATCGTTTGGCGAGTTTAAATGAGATATCCGATGAGGATTTGATTACATTTAAAAAAGATGATTTGTTGCGTGCAATTGAAGAAATGAAATTAGTATAAAAAGAAAAAAACTAACCCCAGGAGCAAAGGCATCTCGATCTACATCTTACTGGCACAGCCAGCCCAGCTTTATCCATCACAAGTTAGTTTCTGTATGTATGATACTATATTTTTTGAAATAATTCTAGAGATTCAATTTAAATTGGTGGAGATAGTGATACGATTGCAGCTATTACGGGAAGTATTGCAGAAGCTGCTTATGGTATTCGGGAAGATATGAAAGAAAAGGCTTATGCTTATTTGGATGAGCCATTAAAAGATGTATTAAGAAGATGGAAGAAATATATGAGGGGGGGTGACGAATCATGAATGAAGTGGTTGATTTATTGAATGAAATTTTAGATGAATTGAGAACAATGAATGAGAAATTGGATGAGATTCGTGGAAATGAATATGATGATGGTTCTTTAGAAGATATATTTGATAAATTAGATGAAATTAATGATAACATTGGTTGAAATTAATGGTATGATATACGTAATGATATATCTTTTTTCAAATCAGTTAGAATTAATAATATAATGTGGCATTGTCTGATTTGTGATGATGCCTTTTATTTTGTGGGGTTGGGTTATGCAGGATTTTAAGTTACTTACTAGACAATTGTTAGAAACATATCTAGGATCGGATACGTTGAGCAAAGTTGAAATTCAGGATTTTTTGGATTCCAATGCGAGTGTTATTGGTACGGGAAAACAAGAATTCTTTAAAAATATTGAGCACTTTTTAAATTCTTTCAAATTTGATGTGGAGAAAAGAAAGAATATTCATTTTGAATTTAAAGATTTAGAAATAGAAGAAAATATTGTGGATGACCAATGTGTCTTTGTGTATGGATCTGTTCAAATTTATGGTCTTTATGATAAAGAAGTTCCAATTATGCATTTGGATTCTCGCTTTACTGTTGTTTATGGTGTTAGGGATGGAAAATGGAAGGTGCTTCATATTCATCATTCGATTCCAGATAAAGAACAATTGGAAGATGAAGAGTTTCCAATTACTTTAGGTAAGCAGGTGCAACAGGCTCGACATGAAGTTGAGGCATTATCGGCTGGGTATTCCTATATTTGTTTGATTAATCTAGAGACAGGTGATGTGGAATTGATTAAAGGAAATAATATTCCCGGCTTAAACGGGCGCTATACTCAGATAGATCATAATATATTATTAGAGCAAGTAAATCGTTTGATTACCGAACCATTTAGGCAGAGTAGTGTTGAGTTTTATGATAGTACGACCATCGCAAAACGTCTTGAAGGAAAGAATTCCTTATTCCATACTTGTGAAAGGACAGATGGAACTTGGATTCTTTCGATGATTGTACCTCAAAAATATGATGAGAATGGTCGTGTTGTGAGTGTATTACTTGCCAATCGTGATTTTACGGAAGAAAAGAAGCGTGAGTTAGAACAGGAAGAGGCTTTACGCCAAGAAAAGATCAAGGCTGAAAAGGCCAATGAGGCCAAGTCCATATTCTTATTTAATATGTCACATGATATTCGTACACCGATGAATGCGATTTTGGGATATTCACAATTAATGAAGAAAGAATTAACAAATCCTAAACTCGTTCATTATCAAGAAATGATTGAACAATCGAGTCAATTATTACTTTCAATCATTAATAATGTATTGGATATGGCACGTGTTGAAAGTGGTAAGATGGAATTGGATGAAAATTATGAAGTAGTGGGGAATATTACTCAACTTGTTTGTGGTGCATTTGCAGCGGAAGCTTCAAAAAAGAATATTGAATTAAACAAAATTGTGAATGTCGATCACAAACATATTATTACCGATTCTACAAAAATGCAGGAAATTCTATCCAATCTAATCAGTAATGCGATCAAATATACATCTGCTGGTGGTAAGGTAACAATCGATACAAGAGAACTTCCTTATGATAAAGAAGGCTATACTTTAATTCAAACAAAAGTATCGGATACAGGTATTGGAATGAGTGAAGAATTCTTACCATCCTTATTTGAATTATTTACACGTGAAAGAAATACGACTCTATCTAAAATTCCAGGTACTGGACTTGGTATGGCTATTGTCAAAAACCTTGTGGACTTAATGAATGGCAGTATTGAAGTAGAGAGTGAACTTGGTAAGGGTAGTACTTTTACGATCACTATTCCACATAAGATTGCGAATAAAGATTATACTAATAGAAATATTGAATCTTCCCATGAGCTTGATATTGATTTTAAGGGTAAAAGAATTTTATTGGCCGAAGATAATGAATTAAATGCTGAAATCACAACTACAATTCTTAGTGAAATGGGTTTTGAAGTTAAAGCTGTAGAAGATGGAATCCTATGTGTGAATGAAATGCAACATCAACCAGCCAACACATACGATTTGATTTTAATGGATATTCAAATGCCAAATATGGATGGCTATAAGGCAACAGATTGTATTCGACATCTTTCACAACCTGAAAAGGCCAATATTCCAATTATAGCTATGTCTGCCAATGCGTTTGAGGAAGATAAGAAAAAAGCATTTGATGTAAAGATGAATGATTATATAACGAAACCAATTGACTTTCAAAAGATGGAAGTAGTGTTGAAACATGTATTGAGTAAGAAGGATCCTCTTAGTTGAGGGTTCTTTTATCTTATGTTGTGTAAATGATTGATTTTGTGTTAGTTTAGATATTAAAACCGTATCTAATTCAACGAAAATAATGCGATTTAGACAAGATAGGATTATTCGCAACAACATGCTTGGAGTTAATAATGTTTTCACATTGGACATTTATAATAAAAGAATTGGCTACTGGATGTAGTAACGGTGAACCCTCTGAATTAAAAGGATGATATCTTGAGTTCTTAAAGATTCCGATTTTGTACAAGGACGTGTTTTATGTATATTTATCTGTACATTGATGTAGCCATGACTATCTTGGCTTTAGTTGAATTACTAAAAATTACATTATTGATTATAGAAAAATGTAAAAGACACTAGTTCACCCGTCCAAAAGATTAAACCAGTGTCTTTTCACTAAAATAATTCAGAGGAACCACTGTATCCAGTAGTCTTTCTGTATGATTATTAAACAATTGATATATATAAAAGTCAAGTCTAACCTTATCTAATATAACGAAAACAAGGCAATTTAGATCAAATAGGAACTATTGTAATCCACAATATTTAAACATTAACTTACGACTTTATGTAGTGGTGTTTATCCTTGAAATAAAAATGATGATATCTTGAATTATCAAATAGATGTTTTCTTTGTATATTTATCCGTACAATAGTTTTAATTGAATAACTAAAGATTACATAATGTAAAAGACACTAGTTCACCAAACGCAAAGGATTAAACTAGTGTCTTTACATTAGAATAATTCAGAGTGGACACTGTATCCAGTGGTTTTTCTATCTGGCTTTATGCAAGAATATATTTTTTTAAATTCGTGACTTTATTTCATAAACATTTCATAAATGATTGATAGAATGGTTTTGGATAAGGAGTTGGTTTTTTTGATACATAATGCCTATGTATATATCACAAGAAAGAAAGTAAGGACGAGTATCTTGTTTTTGATACTTATGGTTATTCTTCTGAGTCTTTATGGATGTTTGAGTATTCTTTCATCCAATTTACGAATGGAAAAATCTTTAAATGAGGTGAGTCTGAGTTCGATTGTAGTACAAAAAAAGGATGGTTCTGAATTTGAAAATCAGTTTTTTAATAATTCTGTATATGAATATGATTTTGTCTCTAAGTTAGAAGATGCTAAGACAGTTTCTATTAAGCAGGGTGTAAAACTGGATTCTTTACCTGAAGAATATAAGAATGTAGTTTCAGTAGTTGGAACAAATAACACTTCAAAAAATGTTTTATTTCGTAGTGGCGTATTTACTTTAATTTCAGGAAAAAATATTAATTCTAAGGATAGAAACTCTATTCTTATTCATTCGGATCTAGCTAAAAAGAATCATCTAAAAGTAGGGGACACAATATGTTTGAATTCTCATACTTATACAATCAAAGGAATTTTTGAAGGTAAGAAGCATGAAACATATACAGGTTTATCTTCGGATTTAAGTGAGAATACCGTATTTGTGGATTATCATTCTTTAGACACGAAAATGATCCATAAAATGACAGTTTTCTCAAAGAAAGAAACGATGCTTAAACAAGTTCAATCCTTATATCCATCAAGTGAATATGTTGTGTCTAAAGATACGAATGCCTATAAATCGTCTTTAGAATCTATACAAAGTATGAAGCACATGATTCAGATTCTATCTTGTTCTATCATTGTGTGTGGACTTGTTGTTTTATCTTTGGTATTGGTTCTATGGCTAAGAGATCGCATGCATGAAATCGGTGTCTTGTTATCTATAGGAAAAAGTAAGATGGAAATTATTGTTCAATTTATATTAGAACTTGTATTTATATCCTTTCCATCAGGAATCATTCTATGTGCTTTTAGTGTAATTAAACATAATACGTTATGCTTCATATTAAGTTATGGCTTGTTGATGAGTATTATTATCGTTTCTGTACTAATGGCGAGTCTTATGATCATGATCAAAAAGCCAAGAGAAATATTATCGAAATTGAGTTAGGAGGAAAATAATGAGTATATTAGAAATAAAAGATGTAACGTATGGTTACACAAAATTAGAGCATATTTTATTTGAAGTGAATCAAAACTTTGAGTGCGGAAAGTTCTATGCGATTATTGGAAAATCAGGAGCAGGTAAATCAACCTTATTATCTTTATTAGCTGGACTTGATGAGCCAGACTCTGGTGAAATTTTATTTGAAGGAGAAGATATTTCAAAAACTGGATATACAAATCATCGTAAGAATCATATTTGTCTGGTGTTTCAAAATTACAATTTAATTGATTATTTAACACCATTAGAAAATGTACGCTTAGTCAATTCTAAAGCTTCGCCTTCCATTCTTTTAGATTTAGGACTTGAACAATCCCAAATCAATCGTAGTGTAATTAAACTATCGGGAGGGCAGCAACAAAGAGTTGCGATTGCCCGTGCCCTTGTAAGTAGCGCACCGATTATTTTAGCGGATGAACCAACGGGAAATCTAGATAGCGATACGGCTGGTGAAATTATTGATATCTTAAAGGCTCGTGCTAAAGAAAGAAATAAGTGTGTGATTGTTGTGACACATAGTAAAGAGGTAGCGGATGCCGCTGATGTTGTATATGAATTAAAAGATAAAAAATTAAAGAAGAGGGGGAAATAGAATGTTTAAGAATGCATTTAAATATGTAACTCGAAAAAGTGCGAAGTCAGTGATTCTATTTCTTGTTGTTCTAATTATGTCAAGCCTTTGTTTAGTCGGACTATCTATAAAGGATGCGACAAACAAAGCGTCCAATACATCATTAGGCTCGATTACCAATAGTTTTACAATGGAAATTAATCGTCAAGTTAATTTTGGAACACCTAGAGGTGCGGGTAATGTTAAGGGGAAGGACATTGAAAAGATTTGTGCTTCTAAAGATATTGACTCGTACGTGAAAAGAATCAATAGTGTAGCTGACTTAGTCGATCATGATATTGTTTTAACTTCAAATGAAAATAAGGAGCGTCTTACTAAATTTAAATCGACCGTGATGCTTACTGGAGTAAATGAATCAAAAAAAGAAACAAAGTTTGTATCGCAAGCCTATAAATTAGTTGAGGGCAAACATTTAAATAGTAATGATAAACATCAAATCTTGATGCATAAAGATTTAGCGGCAAAGAACCATTTAAAAGTGGGAGATAAACTATTACTCCGTTCAAATATCTATGATGCAGATAATGAAAAGGGTGCGGATGAAACAGTTGAAGTGACTATTAAAGGTTTATTTGATGGTCATAATCAAGGTGGTGTTACAGCTGCACAAGAATTATATGAAAACAATCTAATCACAGATTTGGATACGGCTGCCAAAGTCTATGGCAATACAGAAAAAACAGCTGTATATCAAGATGCCACATTCTTTGTGAAAGGAAATAAAGATTTAGATCAAGTTATTAAAAATCTAAGAAAATTAGATATCAACTGGAATGAGTATGTGCTGGTAAAAAGTACATCCAATTATCCGGCTCTACAAAAATCAATACGTGGTATGTATAGTGTCGCAAATAAAATGTTTATTGGATCTTTGATCTTTGCGGGTATCGTTGTTACTTTATTGTTGTTCATGTGGATGAACGCACGAAGAAAAGAAATCGCAATTTTAATGGCTTTAGGTATTTCTAAAATGAAGATCTTTATTCAATTTGTTTTAGAACTATGTATGGTAACTATTCTTGCCTATATCTTTGCGTACTTTATCGCTGGTAAAACAGCATCAAGTCTAGGTACAAAAGTATTGAACAATGTAAGTACGGGTGTTGCCAAAGAAATCGCTAAAGAATCCGCTTCAAATCAACTTGGTGGTGGAGCTGAAGTAGATGGCTTTAATAAAATGTTGACACATATTGATGCAACTGTTGAACCAAAATATATGATGTATGTTATTATATTCATGTCAATTGTAATGCTTATTGCACTTGTTGTTTCAACAACGCACTTGTTAAATAAGAATTGTAAAGAATTAATGAATGAGGAGGAATAATGAAAATATTGGTAGTGGAAGATGATACAATGATTCGTGAAGGATTGAGTGAATTCTTATCGGAGTCTGGATATACAATGGTTCAGGCAAAAGATGGGAAAGAGGCATTGGAAAAGTTTAATACAGATATTCATTTGGTAATATTGGACATTCAAATTCCATATATCAATGGATTGGATGTATTAAAAGAAATCCGTAAAGAAAGTAATTTGCCTGTTTTAATCTTAACGGCTTTCAGCAATGAAGAATTTAAAATTGATGCCTATACAAACTTAGCGGATGGCTATATTGAAAAACCATTTTCACTACCCGTATTAAAAGCTCGTATTGATGCACTTCTTCAGAAACAAGATACTTTTGAATATAAAAATGTTTGTGTGAATTTCAAAAGCTACACGGCCAAAATAGATGGTAAAATGATTGATATCAATGCCAAAGAACTAGAAATATTAAAATACCTTTTAGATAATGCAGGTATCGCATTATCTAGAGCACAAATTCTAGATCATGTTTGGAAGGAAAGTGAAGACGTTCCTTATGATCGTGTTATTGATGTATATATTAAAGAATTACGTAAGAAACTAGGTTTAGATTGTATTACGACCATTCGTAATGTGGGCTACAAATTGGAGAAATCATGAAAAACATAAAGATATTTCCTAAAATATGCATACAAACATTCAGCGTCATCGCAATTATTGTCTTGTTTATCCATCTCTTTGTATATTTGATTTTTCCTAGAACCTATTTGGATGTAAGAAAAGAAGAAATTTATACTAAGGCTAATGAAATTACAGAAAACTTAAGTGGCAAATCTGTTGACTATATTGAACAAGCTTTAGATTTCTATTCCAACACCAATGAAATCAAAGCGTTTATTAAAAAGAATACTACATCGAATGAAGTTGAAATCAAGAAAGATTTAAATGTCGACTTGAAGAGTTCTAATAACTCTTTGATTATTGAAGAAAGACAATTAAAGCTGGATACAGGAAAGACCATTCGCCTCCAATTTGTTTCAACAGCTGACATGCAAAGCCAAGCTAAAAATCTAAGTCTACAATTTCTTCCTTACTCCTTAATTATATCCTTATGCTTTTCAGCCATTGTCTCTTTGGTGTATGCCAAATCCATTAAAAATCATGTAGTTGAAATCAAAAGTGTAACCGATCAAATGATGGCATTAGATAAGAAGGCTCGTCTAGAAATTGATTCGAGTGATGAAATTGGGCAGTTGAAGGCGCAAATCAATGATTTGTATGAAACACTTCTTGATTCGATTTCCAATCTTGAATTTAAAAATAAAGAGATTCTAAGATTAGAGAAAATAAAATACGATTTCTTTAAAGGGGCCAGCCACGAATTAAAAACGCCTTTGGCAAGTCTTAAAATTATCTTAGAAAATATGAAATACAATGTGGGAAAATATAAAAATCTGAACAGCAGCTATACTGCCTATTGCAATGCATACAATACCTATAACAGCGCATGTAAGGGGCTTCCCGCCGGGCCTATCTGTAATCCTGGCCGCTCCTCTATTAATGCGGCTATTAACCCTTCCACAGAGGCGGAGTATAAAGATATGCTCTATTTTTGCTCGAAAGGTAGCACGATCTATTACGCCAAGACGCAGGCCGAACATGATGCCAACCTCGAAAAGTATGGAATTGTAATTCCAGGCGTTTGATACAGGCTGCCCAAAGCTCGCCGCAGCGAAGCAAGCTGTGGCGGGCTTT
>OHRH01001289.1_pt1 | contig 12084 bp, 9 predicted proteins | sample 1578391 | NCBI WGS metagenome assembly OHRH01 (sample SAMEA3879599, study PRJEB24766) | human gut metagenome | biome: human-associated habitat; feature: feces | place: USA | collected 1985/1987 | reverse complement strand
ACTCAATTGATTCATTGGTATATCCATATTCTGTTTATTTGGGTATGGTTGGGGAACTAATGGATAATGATACTATTGAAACTAAAACATTAGCGAATTTGATGATGAAATTGGAGAATCCTTATTATTTAGAATTGTTTAAAAATGAGTTTATTACTGCTAAAAAAGTTTTGAATCCAAATTTTAAAATAGATGATGAACCTAATATTAGAGTAAATAGTGAGGTAGTCTCTCTTTCAGATTAGTGAAGATAATGTTTTTGTGATCTCTATTTATAATGATGGGAAATATCCTTTAAAGGTGTCTAGGATTTTTACAAGTTGTTCTTGCTTGAATCTATTAGACCACACTGATGAATTTGTTGTTTCTCCTAATGATTCGGCAATGGTTAGTTTTAATTTTAAGTCGGAAGAGTCTGGAGAAGTAATTAGAGATGTTTTTATAACTTCTAATGCGATAAATAAGCCTATTCTGTATGTGAAAATATTAGCCAGTATATATTGATTATTAATTTAAAAGAACCAAAGATGATGAAGAACTTAATTTTTATTGTATTTAGTATTGCTTTGCTTACGCAAAGTTGTTCGCAAAGTGATGATTTTATAGATAAACAGTCTGTTTTTGAAGAAGAAATTGTAGAGGAGGAAATTGATTTTCCTAAACAGGTTGAGGCTTATGGGAAAGCTGTGGCTAAAGAAATTGAAATTACGGTAGCGAAATTGAATGATTTAAATATGGATTATTCGGAAGTCGTTGATTCTAAGGATTTTCGTAAGAAATTTTATGAAGATTGGTATAATGCAAGTCCTACAATGGCAAGAAGTCGTGCTACCGGAAAGATTCAGTCAATTGAGATGATGAGTGCGACTGAATTTATGGAAAGGTATAATTCGTTGACGGATATTCAGCTGGAGTTTATTCACAAAATTATTGGTGAGTGTGAGAAAAGTAGATCTTCTCAAGACTTATTGGCTAGGTTGGTCGCTTTAAATAAAGAAATTCATGCACAAGTCCCAGAAATAGAACAAGAAAGATTGTTGAATGTTATTGCTGTGTTATACTATGGAGGACAAAAAATAGTTTATCTTGAGCACCAAGGTTTAATGTTAAGGACTCCATATAATAATATAAAATTATCGAAGGTTAAAACAAGAGGACCTGAGGATGGAGGAAATATAGGAGAATGGTGTCGCAAAATTACAGCGACAGTTTGGACGATTGCTATTGGTGAACCGACGCCTGCTGGTGAGATTGTAGCTTCTATTGTAACTTTGGCTGTTGCTGGGGTTTATGTATATGAAGTGGTGGTATGTGCGAGCCAGCAAAGTAGTAATACAAGTTATTGTAATGAAAAATATAATGAATGTATGGAGGGGAAAGAACATAGTGGACTAAATTCTGGTGGTTGGGGGTATTCCGAATGTAGGCGCTGTCATGAATACTGTTTAGCCCAAGGAGGAATATGGGATTGTCCTCGTCCTCACTAAAAAAAAATATGATAGGATTTGAAATAAGAATTAATAACCGGGAGCCTGTGATTATTACATCCTATGATGTAGCGTTTGTAATGGTGAACTGTAACTATTCATTTGACGATAACATTTATATAGGAGGGACAGACACTTTGAGCAGGCTTGTTTGGGTCGATGAGAACTTAAAAATAGGCGATAAGGTTGTAATAAAAGTAGTTGAAATATCAAAAGTGTCTCCTCCTATGAAAGTAATCTATGATAAAGATAAAATGAAAATAAAATATGAACAACTAAAAGTTGAACTTAAAGTAAAAGGGCTTATATAATTTGTATGAAAGGACTTATTGTGAAATCTAAAGATAAAACATGCAAGGCGGGCATTCCTCAGTGTGGAGTAGGGATCGTTGCTAATATTACTTGGCATAGTGGTCTGACTTGGACTCTTAGTGGTTTAAAAATGCCTGAAGAAATACATTTGGTATGGAACGGAGGTATGTTGGACATAGGAGATGTAGTAGAAGTGGAAATTGCAGAGTTTGATGAAGCCTCAACTCCTGTTGCGGAAGATAAACACTGTTGCTTAATGGAAGAACAATCAGATAGTGTAGATGAATCGAAAGATTTAGAACATAAATTAAATCTTTATTATCGGTTGAAAAAAATATTGGAGGATGAGAATTTGATAGAAGTGGTTGATGATTGATTTTGATCGTTTTTGGTCAAAAGGTGATAGAAGCGTTTGTAAAATACAAAGATGATCTTTTAGAATAATTTGTTTTTGTAGCTGAGTTACATATCGTTTGATTCAGCTACATTACATACTATAAAACCTTTGAAATATGAAATTATATTTTATTCTTTTGTCATTCCTTTTTGTAGGTGTTTGTCATGCTCAAAAGGTAACTTGTATTAATAGTAATGAGATTGCCGTAGAAGGCGACACGATTATATATTTTGATGCAGAGTAAAGACCTATAACAGAACAGGTGCATTCCGACTCTTTAGAAACGGGTAAATACATCATTTCTATCAAGGGAACGGATGAAATAACGGAAATTCACTTAACTTATAAGCATCCTAAACTTGAGACTTTAATTGGTAAGATGTTTCCTCAGATCAAATTAACTGATATGAGTAGAAAATCCGTTAAAATGGATGAATCCGATATTACAGTTATATGTTTTTGGAATAGGCATTGTCGTCCTTGTATACGGGAACTTACAGCTTTAAATATACTAGCCGAGGATTATTCGAATATTCGGTTTATAGCGCTAACGCCTGATTCTAATGGAGAAGTGAAGAGATTAATGGGTAGATTACACCTGAAGTGGGAAAACATAACTGTTGTTCCCGATTACAGAGACGAATTTGATGATACATTACATATTTATGTGTATCCATCAAATGTTATTATTGATAAAAACAGAGTTATTCAAGGGGCAACTGTTGGCGGAGATACACGGCAATTGTTGCGGTCATTGGAAAGATTGAGTGGAACTTTTAAAAAATGATTGTTGGGAATAGGTAAAATGATAAGAACATCTCATTATTTGTTTGCTGCATTGTGCTTAGGTAGTCTTTTTGCCTGTTCACGACAATTTACGGACTCGTACATTGTTCCTAAATGGTGCTTTGCTGTGTTCATGCTATTTATAGTATTAGCATATGAAGCTGTAAACATATTATTTTACAGGCAGAATGAACAGAAAGATACGAGGATATCTGTATATGGTTTTATCATTGTTATTTCTTGCTTTTTGCAGGCAATGTTCGGGGTAGTTCAGTTTTTCGGTTTCTTTCAGATATCTACTACTTTGTGGGTTACGGGGAGTTTTGACAATCCTGCAGGCTTTGCGGCATGTCTCTGTGCTGGTTTTCCTTTTGTAGGATTCTTATTGTCAGATAGTAATAAATATATCCGGTATGTAGGAGGATTGATAGGATTTGTAATTGTAATAGCTGTGATTTTATCGCAATCAAGAGCTGGCATTATGAGTATTGCTTTCATTTGTTTCATTCTTCTGAATATGAAGTTCTTTCATAAGAGGTGGGTAAAGTATCTTTCTCTATTATGTTTCGCTTTATTGTTGTCAGGATGTTACTGGATGAAAAAAGATTCCGCTGATGGTAGGTTACTTATTTGGCGATGCAGTGTAAGTATGGTAAAAGATGCACCGTGGTTGGGACATGGGATAGGTAGTTTTGAGGCTCGCTATATGGATTATCAAGCTGATTATTTCCGACAATATGGACTGAATCGTTATTCCATGTTAGCTGATAATGTGAAACATCCTTTTAATGAATATTTGGGAGTTCTCTTGAATTTTGGATTTGTCGGTTTGTTGATGATACTTGCGCTGATAACTTTGTTAATATACTGTTATAAAAAACATCCTTGTGCGGAGAAACGAATAGCTTTTTGTTCCCTTATATCAATAGGGGTATTTTCATTTTTCTCCTATACGTTTACTTATCCTTTTACATGGATTGTTACGTTTTTGTGCATCATAATTCTTACAAAGGAATATATAGCAAAGGTTTTTACCTGTCCAATAATAAAGAATACTGTATGTATCTTTATTCTTCTTTGTTCATTTTGGGGGATCTATAATTTAGTGAAACGTGTAATGGCAGAAAAGGAATGGGGAGATACATCCAGGCTTGCACTTTGTGGGGCATCCGGCAAAACTCTTCCGGCTTATGCAGAGTTAGAGAAGAAGTTTGAAAATAATCCTTATTTTCTTTATAACTATGCAGCCATACTTTTGGAAAATAAACAATATGAGGAGAGTTTGACAGTAGCACTGCAATGTCGTAAGTATTGGGCGGACTATGACTTGGAACTTATGATTGGTGAGAACTATCAGGAATTGGATAAGTATGAGTTGGCGGAGAGGTATTATGATAATGCGTCTATGATGTGTCCTTCCCGGTTCCTGCCTCTTTATAAGTTATTTCATTTATATAAAAATATGGGTAATCGGAAATGTATGCTGAGAGTTGCCGAGTCAGTTATAGATAAGCCCATGAAAATTAAAACTTCTGCTATCAGGATGATGAAGAGGGAAATGAAGAGTGAACAAGCGCAATTATTGATTGAAGAGAATAATAATTGATATCCCCCCTATATAAATAAAATTGAATATGAGAAAGAATAGCCTTATTATTGTTTTTTTTCTGTTTCTGCTATTAGGCTGTACAAGTGAGATAGACAAGCGTGTTGAAACTGTCCTTTCAATTTCCGGGTCAAATAGGACGGAACTGGAAGCTGTTTTGGATCATTATAAGCATGAACCTCAGAAATTGAAAGCTGCAAAGTTCTTGATTGCGAATATGCGGTATCATCATTCGTTTTATTCTCTCAGGAATCCCCGACAACATCCATTATTGGACTCATTGACAAGAGCTGCGGACTCTCTTTTCTATCATTCAGTGTATGTGGCTACTGATAGTTTTCATAATGGAAATATACAAAAATTGATAGATAGTGTTCGCACTGGATTCAGAAAACAGAATGATGTCAGAGTATCAGAGCAATCTGTCAAAACGTTTTGGAAAGAAGATTATGATTTTAATTGGATCACAGCCAAGCAATTAATTAATCATATAGATCATGTTTTTGAGTGGAGGAAACAAATAGACGGCATACGGCGGTTATCCGTTGAAGACTTTTACGAGTATATCCTTCCTTATCGAAGTATACCCGATTATTCCCTAATTGACTTCTCGGATGTCCATTCTGCATTTATGGGTAAATATCTGACAGATATTAATAAGGATTCTGTACAAGAAGCGATTCGGCGATACAACTTTGTAATATATCAGTTACGCAAGTTTTTTCCGTTGTATCCTTATGGAGAAGAAGTCGGTTATCAGGAACTTTTCTTTAATGGTTTTCATGACTGTATCCCGATTGCAAGTTATGGTGTGTCTATATTGAGGGCTTGTGGCATACCTACTGCTGTTGAATTTAATGCATGTTATAGACAGTTTCAGGGAAGGCATTATCATGGAGTTGTATTAGATAAAAATGGGAATTGGCTAGCGTTTAATCCGGAATCATCAATACCGACTAGTGACAATAGTTCTTTTGAAACGAAAGACATACTGAATATTTATCGTTTTATGTTTTCAGAACAAAAAGACACGCCTTTCTTTTTGGAAAAGAATGGTGAGTATATTCCTGAACTCTTTGATTCTCCATTTCTGAAGGATGTAACTTCACATTTATTGAAGACCGTTCCTTTGACTCTTTCTTATCAGGAAACTGGAAATAACAATCTTGCATATCTTGCCGCTTTTAATAGCGGGGTGTCATCCGGTATCATTCCCGTAACTTGGGGGAAAATAAACCGTATGGAGCACAATGTCACTTTCTCATCCGTAATTCCTGACAGGTTTTATTTCCCTGTTTATTATTCACCATTTGGCAAATCATTTTCTTTTGGAGAACCTTTCTATTTAAACAAGGAAGGGAAAATAGAGAAGCCTCATACAGGAAGAAAAATTAATGATGTGACATTACTTCGTAAATTTCCCATGAAGCAAGGGTTGGTGAATAAAGCGATAAAATTGATTGGGACAGTCGTTTTGGCGAGCAATAAACCGGGGTTTAACCCTTGTGATACTGTTGGGGTAATAACTGATACGCTGCACCCTTATTTTCAGGACATCAAGCTTGGCATGAACAAAGGTCCCTATCAATATTATCAGATAAAGACTACAAATGAATATCCCCATGCTGCTTTGTCGGAGCTGGAATTTATAACCGATATTCGATATGGATATAAAAATACCATTCCTGCCTCTTCTTTACCTATATTTTCGCCTGCGGATACTTTGGTTGGAAACAAGTTTGAAGTTCGACTAATGGATGAACCTTTGGAACAAATTAAGTGGAAGGCTGAATATGATGGTAATCCACAAACATCTCCAGAGCCTTACCCAACTATACATTTTATGTTGAGGGAACCTCAGTTTGTTACAAAAGTAAGAATGATGCCACTGAATGCTGACAATGGCATTGTTGTAGGTAATCAATATGAATTGTTATATTGGGACAATGGTGAATGGAAAAAAATCCTGAGTCAACAGGCTAAGTGTAATTATATTACGGTCGGCGTTCCGTTCGGTTCGCTTTTATGGCTCAGGAATCTAACGAAAGGCAAAGAGGAACTTCCATTCTATGTAGATGATAACGGACAGCAGAGGTTTATCTATATGTTGTAATAACAGGAGAAATTAATGGAAACTATATAACATTTCCTTGCGTAATAATTAAATAGTGCATATCTTTATAAGAAATATTCTTTTTAGGATCGTTTGGCGGATATTGTTGGTTATTAAAATTGCATACTAATGAAATATGAAGCGTATTTAATTATTCTGGTGGTATGATTCTAAAGAAACTCATGATACGACTGGACTAAGAATAGAAAATATGATAATATGTTTTGAACATTTGTTTAATAAAGAAAATTTGATGCTTATGAAAAACTTATTTCCTTCCCGAGTAATTGTGTGTGTAATTACACTGCTTACTCTAACTTTTCCAGTCTTTGCACAAACCACGAATGCGACAGATGAATATGAAGAAACATTAAAGAAGATGATGAAGCTTTCCGGTGCTTCGGCTGCTACGGACGATCTTTATCCGAAAATGCTTTCTGTGATGAAACTTAATGCACCGGGAAAAGATGATGCCTACTGGAACGATTTTGCTAAAGACTGGAAAGAAAAAATAGAAAATAGGGTGATTGAACTGTGTATGCCTGCTTATAAGAAACATTTGACATTGGAAGATTTGAAAGCAATTGCCGCGTTTTATGAATCTCCTGTCGGCAGGAAATATAAAGAAAGTTCATTGGCTGTGATGCGTGAAGCAATGCCATTGTTGGTACAGGAACTCCAAACAGAGATGTTTAGAGAGGTGAGACCGGGAATGGATAAACAAATGGTTGAGCACGAACAAGCAATGAAAGAATATGAGCAAAAAAAGAAACGTGATAGAGAGTTGTGTGCACAAGCTTATTTGCTTCCGAAAGACAGTATCGCTGTAGTTCCCGGAAAAGTTTATGAGAACGGAATGTCTACAACTCCTTCATTATATTCGATTGAAAGAAGAAAAAAGGATACAAAAGTGACATTCGTGCAACCTGTTTATTGGGATTCACAATGGCTGTATTATAGTCCGGGATTCAAGATTATAGATAAAGAAAGTGGCGATGAATATAATGTGAGAGGATATGATGGCGGAGCATCTATGGATAGGCTGTTAACCGTTGAAGGATTTAATCATAAATACATTTATATCAGTCTTTTATTCCCAAAATTGAAGAAAAGTGTGAAGGAAATTGATATCCTTGAATTGCCACATGCAAAGGATAAGGAACTATTGCCTTCTAATGATGATGGAAAGGCTAAATCATATTTTAATATAAGAGTGAAAGATTATCAAGCTTCTTCCGGGAAGAAAAATAAAAAAGTCTATTTCTAGTTCAAGATAACTGGTATTGAAATCGCAATGACTGATAATGGACTAAATATATCCTGCTTTTACGGTAAACACAATCGGCATAATAATTGTCCGCTGTTCTTTTATTGGGCCGGATACTTTTGGAAAAGCTCTTTTTATTTTGTATATTTGTAGGAGAATAGTGATGAGTAAAGAACGGAACTAAAGAAGAATGGAAAAGAAAATAGTGCAATATTGCAACAGTGGAATGGAAACTCCTTACAGTAGTTAAGCTGTAAGAACCTTGGTATAAACTAAAGGCTGCGAATCTTTGTAGGGTTTGCAGCCTTTTTTGTTGTTAAAAATCACAGGAATAACCTTTGTCTTGGATTTGAGAGTTTATAATAAACTTAGATACCGTTATTAATAAACCCCTCAAAAGTTTATTAATAACATGGAACACGTTTGTGCAAGAAACGTTCGCTTTTTTCTTCTTTATATGCGAGATTGAATACGCCCGATAGGATATTTTTATAGAAAGTAATTTGTATATACATTGATGTAACTAAATCAGAAGCCCATCCAATAACTCCAGATAAATTCCGACAGCTTCTTCGATCTCTTTCAGCATGATATATTCCTCTGCTGTATGCGAACGTGAAGAGCGTCCCGGACCGATCTTTACCGAAGGGAAGGACATTAATGCCTGATCGGACAGAGTTGGAGAACCGAAAGGAACACGGCCAAGCTTTACTGCTTTCTGAACAAACGGATGTTTTTCATCAATTTGTGAAGAGTTGAGGCGGTATGAACGCGCTTTGGCGTCACAGGAAATATGTTTTTTGATTTCCGCAAACAGTTCTTCGTTTGAGTAAAGTTCGTTGCTCCGGATGTCGACAACGAAAGAACATTTGTCGGGAATGACATTGTGTTGAGTACCTGCATTAATCACCGTGACGCTCATCTTCACCGGACCTAGTAGCGGAGATTCCTTTTCAAAACGATAGTCACGGAACCAGGCGATGTCATCCAATACTTTGTAGATAGCATTGTCTCCCTCATTGCGTGCCGCGTGTCCGGCTTTACCTGTTGCAGTGACGTCTAACACCATTAAGCCTTTTTCGGCAATGGCGGGCTGCATCTCCGTCGGTTCGCCCACTATGGCGAATGAGACAGGAGGAAGTCCCGGCAATACACTTTCAATTCCGTCCTTACCCGAAACTTCTTCTTCGCACGAGGCAAGATAGATGAGGTTGTATTTCTGCGAAGTGCGACATAGTTGCAGGAACACCTGTAATAACGAAACAACGCTGGCGCCGGCATCGTTGCTGCCCAGCCCGTACAATTTGCCATTTTCTTCGCGGGGAGTGAACGGATCCTTTCTCCAACCGTTGACAGGTTTTACGGTGTCAATGTGAGAGTTAAGCAGGATAGTGGGCTTTTTCAAATCGAACATCGGACTGAGGCACCACACATTATTTCCCTTGCGTCCGGTCTGCATACCTGCCATTTCAATATAGTTTTGCAGAAAATCCGCAGCTTGGGTTTCTTCCCGGCTGATGGAAGGAATGCTAATCAGTGATTTAAGCAGGCTTACAGCCTCTGTTGTCATATAGGAAATATCATATTTCATAGTCAAATCTTTTATCTATATCTTAATCTTTGCACAAAGATAGTCGTTTTGAGCAATAGTTTCAAATAAAACTAATACCTTTGTACCATATTTACTAATACAAAGAGTATGACTTATCATCATTTATCTGTCCTGGTCCATCGTCAGGCCGAAAAATATGGCGACAAGGTAGCCTTAAAATACCGCGACTATGAGACAGCTCAATGGATTCCTATTTCGTGGAATCAGTTCTCGGGAACTGTACGACAAGCAGCTAATGCTTTCGTGGCGTTGGGAGTGGAAGAACAAGAGAATATCGGTATATTTTCACAGAATAAGCCCGAATGGTTCTATGTTGACTTTGGTGCATTTGCCAATCGCGCTGTTACCATTCCGTTTTATGCGACCAGTTCGCCTGCGCAAGCGCAATACATCATCAATGATGCGCAGATTCGTTACCTTTTTGTGGGGGAACAGTTTCAATATGATGCTGCTTTCAGTATTTTCGGTTTCTGTTCTTCCCTGCAACAACTGATTATCTTTGACCGTTCGGTGGTGAAAGACCCTCGGGATGTATCTTCTATCTACTTTGATGAATTTATGGCAATGGGGGAGGGACTCCCGCATAATGATACGGTGGAAGCACGTACGGAACGCGCTTCTTACGATGATTTGGCGAATATCCTTTATACGTCCGGAACAACGGGCGAACCGAAAGGGGTCATGCTGCATCATTCCTGCTATCTGGAACAGTTCCATACACATGACGACCGCCTGACGACAATGTCGGATAAGGATGTATCTATGAACTTCCTGCCACTGACGCACGTATTTGAGAAAGCGTGGTGTTACCTTTGTATTCATAAAGGCGTGCAGATTTGTATCAATCTTCGTCCGGCAGATATTCAGACGACTATCAAGGAGATTCGGCCGACGTTGATGTGCAGTGTTCCCCGTTTCTGGGAAAAGGTATATGCAGGCGTACAGGAAAAAATCAATGAGACCACCGGGTTGAAGAAAGCCCTGATGCTGGATGCACTGCGGGTGGGCAAGGAGCATAATATCACGTATCTGATGAACGGGAAAACGCCTCCGGCCGTGTTGCACATGAAATATAAATTCTATGAGCGGACTATCTACAGCCTTTTGAAGAAAACCATCGGGATTGAGAACGGTAATTTCTTCCCTACAGCCGGGGCGGCCATACCGGAAAAGGTGGAAGAGTTTGTGCATTCCGTGGGAATCAACATGATTGCCGGATATGGATTGACGGAAAGTACCGCTACGGTTTCCTGTGAATGGAAGGGAGATTTCCGGATAGGAAGCGTCGGGCGGGTATTGCCGGGCGTGGAAGTCCGTATCGGTGAAAACAACGAAATCCAACTTCATGGAGGAACCATTACAAAAGGATATTACAAGAAAGAAGCAATCACCAAGCAGGCTTTTACGGAAGACGGCTGGTTCCGGACGGGAGATGCCGGATACATGAAGGATGGGTTCCTGTATCTGACAGACCGTATCAAGGATCTCTTCAAGACTTCCAATGGAAAATACATTGCTCCACAGGCCATCGAGACGAAACTGGTGGTAGACCGTTACATTGACCAGGTGACCATTATTGCCGACCAGCGTAAGTTTGTGTCTGCCTTGATTGTACCGGAATACGCACAGGTGGAGAAATTTGCCCGGGAACATCACATCGCTTTTACCAGTCGGAAGGACTTGCTCGAAAATCCGCAGATTGTGGAACTGTTCAGGCTTCGGATAGATACCCTCCAGCAGGAATTTGCCCATTATGAGCAGGTGAAACGTTTCACGTTGCTGCCCGAACCGTTCAGTATGGAACGGGGGGAACTGACGAACACTTTGAAGCTGAAACGTGCGGTGGTGGCCCGGAACTACAAGGATGTCATCGACAAAATGTATGAAGAAAATATCGGCTAAATAGCAGACTTTTATCTACAGGCACTCTTTCAGGCGTGCCTGTTTTTTCTGTCATTAGAGAAGATAGGATGCGCCTCGGCATAGTCAAATTCAGAAAACTGCGTTTTCTATTTGCCTCTGCGCTCGGCTTTTTCTATCTTTGCAGCGAGAAAATATAAACGGACTAATTTATCGTATTTTTATGATTACCATAGAGCAACTGAAAGACATAAAGGAACGTACGGAAGCCTTACACCGTTATTTGGATATAGACGGGAAGAAGATACAGGTGGAAGAAGAACAGCTTCGTACACAGGCACCCGGTTTCTGGGATGACCAGAAGGCTGCCGAAGCGCAGATGAAGAAAGTGAAGGCTTTGCAGCAGTGGATTACCGGTTATCAGGAGGTGAAGACGCTGGCAGATGAATTGCAGCTGTCTTTCGATTTTTATAAAGATGAACTGGTGACGGAAGAAGAAGTGGATGAGGCTTATGCAAAGGCACTCTCGGCTGTGGAAGCACTGGAGCTGAAGAATATGCTTCGGTCGGAGGCCGACCAGATGGACTGCGTGCTGAAAATCAATTCAGGTGCCGGTGGTACGGAAAGTCAGGACTGGGCTTCCA
>OHRH01001273.1_pt1 | contig 12170 bp, 12 predicted proteins | sample 1578391 | NCBI WGS metagenome assembly OHRH01 (sample SAMEA3879599, study PRJEB24766) | human gut metagenome | biome: human-associated habitat; feature: feces | place: USA | collected 1985/1987 | reverse complement strand
TGAGTTTTCTCCCTTTTACTATTATTGATATTTTTTTAAATAATATTTCTCCAAAAGAGAAATAAAACCATACAAAAGAATGGCAATAATACATAGAATAACAATTGCCATAATCATGGTAGTAAGTTGGAATACTTGGCTGGAATAAATAATCAAATACCCCAGTCCTTGCTTACTACCAATCATTTCTCCTATTACAATTCCAATCAAGGAAAGTCCGATATTGACCTTCATAACACTGAGAATTAGAGGAACAGAAGCTGGCAGAATAACTTTGATGAGAGCGTCTTTTTTATTACCTCCCAGAGTTTGAATTAGCTTTAATTTATCAGAATCGATTTCACAAAATCCTGTATATAAATTTAAAATAGCACCAAAAATAGCCACAGAAATACCGGCAATAATAATTGTTTTCATATTACTGCCCAGCCACACAATAAGCAGAGGAGCCAGAGCAGATTTTGGTAAACTGTTTAATACTACTAAATAGGGCTCTAAGATACTGGAAACTCTGGGGAAAATCCAAAGAATTACAGCACAGAGGATACCGAGTAAAGTAACCAGTGCAAAGCTTATTAAAGTTTCTGTGAGTGTGACGGAAATGTGTTTTGTCAGGCTTCCATCTGAAATCATTTTAAACATAGTATCTAAAATCTGTGAAGGACTGGAATAGATAAAAGAGTCTATGATGCCCAGTCGGGCAGTTATTTCCCATAATCCCAGAAAAAGAATTAGTAAGAGAATACGGAAACATTGAATGAGGCGTATATTGCGCTTTTGAATTTTTAAATAGTGTTTTTGCTCAGCAGATACAGAATGTAAATCAGCCATGAACATTCAACTCCTTCCAGATTTCATTGAAATAGGTTTTAAATTCTGGGGCATTTCTGGATGCCATAGGTGTTCGTTCTGCCATAGAAAATTTGATATTTACAATTTTTTGGACAAGAGCTGGACGATTGCTGAAGATAATTACTCGATCTGCCATACTCACCGCTTCTGCAATGTCATGTGTTACAAGAATAGCAGTTTTTCCTTCCCGGCGGATAATAGTTCCGATATCATCTCCAACAGAAAGACGAGTTTGGTAATCTAAGGCAGAGAAGGGTTCATCTAACAGAAGTAAATCAGGTTCTAAGGCTAAAGTTCGAATAAGAGCTGCTCGTTGTCTCATTCCTCCTGATAATTGAGAAGGTCTGGAATTTCTGAATTTGTATAAACCATAATTTTCTAAAAGATTTTCAACGTGTTTTTTTGTTTCCGGAGTAACTCGACCTTGAATTTCCAGTCCCAGCAACATATTGCTATAAATGGTACGCCATTCAAATAAATGGTCTTTTTGCAGCATATAACCGATATTGGTATTGGACATGGATAAAGGAGTCCCATTTAAAAGAAGTTCTCCAGTAGCGGGGGTTAAGAGACCGCAAAGCATATCTAAAAATGTAGATTTGCCACATCCGGAAGGTCCTACAATAGCTATAAATTCTCCTGGAAATACAGAAAATGATATATGAGAAAGAGCCGGAGTTTCACCGGCTTTCGTATGGTAGGTATAACTTATATCTTTTACTTGAAGAAGAGGCAAACTCATAGTGAAGCTCCTTTCTTGAATTTTTCATATAGTATTATATGAAAAGAGTAAGTTTTTTGACAGAGAAAGGAATTGACAAAAGACTACTATGTGGTACAATATAGTCAAGAAGGTGCTATGTAGTACATAGTAGTGATAGTGAGGAAAGACAGGTGGTGAAAATTATGTATGACAAATCTCAAATGATGAGGGGAACATTGGAAGGCTGCATTTTGAAAATCATTAGTGTAGAGACAACGTACGGATATGAGATTGTTACGAAACTTCAGGATTTTGGATTTGAGGATATGAAAGAAGGAACAATTTATCCGATTTTGGTGCGCTTAGAGAAGAAAAATATGATTTCCTCACAATTCCGCCCTTCTCCCTTGGGACCGAGCAGGAAATATTATTCTCTTACACGAGAAGGACAGGAACAATTAAATGAGTTTGAAATTTGTTGGAAAAGTGTATCAGATACGGTGGAAGCTATATTGAAATTATAAGGAAATGGGGTGGCAAATATGAAGAAATGTAAATGGAGTGTATTAAAACAACAAAATGATGGAAAACAGTTAAATTTAGAGGTAGAGGATCAGCTCTATATAGATAAAGTCGTGCGATATTTAAATAGCCACAAAAACGGAATGATGGAAACGGAAATTGTACGAAAGGATCTTATTGGTCTTGCAGCAGAGGCAAAGGAAGAAAGCATATCTTTAGAGCAGAAACTTGGTTCAGCGAAGGAATTTGGGGAAACACTGGCTCTTGCAGGAAAAGAAGAAAAACAAAAAGAAAGATTGTATTATTTTTTATGGCAGATAGGAAGTGCATATCTTTTAGCTCCAGTTACGATATTAGCTGTACTTGTATTTTGGAAGTTAATTACAATTGTACTTAGCTTTGAATTTCAATTTGAGAACATTCGATTTAATTTGCCCTTTTTTTGTGCTATCTTACATTACCTCCTTTATTCACAATTTATGAGGTATTCTTCAAGTATTATTTTATTCTATCCGGCAAATTTGGCAGGGTGTTGGGCGTAGTGGAAACAGGGCTTCCTTATTTACTTTTGTTTGGAATGTACTACATTTTTATGCCAAAATTTAGTTTTAACCAAATGCCGGGTGGAAATATTTATATTCCCAATATTTTTTGGATAGTATTTGAACTTTTGATTGCAGTAATCTACATATATGGAAGATATAAGTTTTTTGAATTTGCAGAGAAAACGGCAGAGAAATATCATTTGGAAATGTAGCTTTTGGGAAATAGGCTGGTGGATAGAAAACCAAAATTTGTCCATACTGTAGAACAGGTAGTGAAAAAACATAATCTATAAAAAAGAATTTAAGAGAGTACTTGACAAATATCCTAGAATTTATTATATTAGAGGAGAAAAAAGATTGTGAATTATTTAACAGGAGGACTGTAATTATGAAAATTTTATTTTTTGACACAAAGAACTATGATAAAGACTCATTTGAAAAACAAATCGAAAATTATCCTGAAATTGAAATGGATTATTTAAAGACAGACCTTGCTCCGAAGACAGCTCCTCTGGCAAAAGGGTATGATGCAGTATGTGCCTTTGTAAGCTCTGATGTAGGTGCTGAAACTATGACAGTGCTTCACGAAGCAGGTGTAAAACTGATTTTAATGCGTTGTGCAGGATTTAATAATGTTGACATGGATAAAGCAAAAGAATACGGTATTCGTGTTATGCGTGTGCCGGGATATTCACCGGAAGCAGTAGCAGAGCATGCTATGGCTCTTGCACTGGAGGTAAACCGCCGTCTTCATAAGGCTTATGTAAAAGTAAGAGAAAACGATTTCAGCCTTGGCGGTCTCATGGGCTTTAACTTCTATCAGAAAACAGCAGGTATTGTGGGAACAGGTAAAATCGGCGCTGCTATGGCAAAAATCTGCCGTGGATTTGGCATGAAGGTTATTGCTTATGACGTATACCAAAATCCGGATTTAGCAGACTTTGTAGAATATGTAACTTTAGATGAATTACTGGCACAGAGTGATTTGATTTCTCTGCATTGCCCATTGATGGACAGCACTTATCATTTAATTAACAAAGATACCATTGCAAAAATGAAAGACGGTGTTATCCTTGTAAATACATCAAGAGGCGGACTGGTAAAAACCAATGATTTGATTGACGGAATTCGTGCAAGAAAATTCTTTGGAGTAGGTCTTGACGTATACGAAGAAGAAACAAAGAACGTATTTGAGAACCGTTCTGATGAAATTTTGGAACATTCTACAACAGCCAGACTGCTTTCTTTCCCGAATGTTATGATTACTTCTCATCAGGGATTTTTCACAGAAGAAGCGCTGACTGCAATTTCTCAGACAACCCTTGATAATGCAATGACTTTCTTAAAAGGCGAAACAAACGAAAACGAGGTAAAATAAGCCGGAAGGGATAGAAATGAATAGAAATTATCAGAAAGAGCTGGAAAAGATTATTGAGAAAAATAAAGCGGAAAATAAAGTTCCAAGTCTCTTTCTACATAGCTGCTGTGCACCTTGCAGCAGCTATGTATTAGAATATCTTTCTCAATATTTTGAAATAACCGATTTTTTCTATAATCCGAATATTTCTCCAAGGGAGGAATACGAAAAAAGAACGGAAGAAATGAAGCGTCTCATTGAGGAGATGCCTTTTGTACATAAGCCCAAGTTTGTAGAAGGGGAATACTGTCCGGAGGACTTTTTCAAAATGGCAAAGGGGCTGGAGGATGTGCCGGAGGGCGGAGAGCGATGCTTTCAGTGTTTCCGTATGCGTATGGAGGAAGCGGCACGTTTGGCAGCAGAAGGCGGGTATGATTATTTCACAACAACGCTGACCATTAGTCCGTTAAAAAATGCACAAAAAATAAATGAAATAGGGGAGGAGCTGGCAGAAATTTATGATGTTAAGCACCTTCCCTCTGATTTTAAGAAGAAAAACGGATATAAGCGTTCTACGGAATTGTCAAAAGAATATCAATTATATCGCCAAGATTATTGCGGCTGTGTATTTTCGAAAAAAGAAAGAGAAGAACAAAAGAAAAAATCTTGCATTTAATACTATAAAGTGATAAAATTCTGCTCAAAGCATTGGTTACAATAAAGAGAAAGAAGTGAGAACAGAATTATGGCACAATTATGGGGAGGACGTTTCACGAAAGAAACAGATCAGCTGGTTTATAATTTCAATGCTTCCCTCGGCTTTGACAAAAAGCTCTATAAGCAGGACATTCAGGGAAGCATGGCACATGTTAAAATGCTTGCAAAGCAGGGAATTTTAACAGAGCAGGAAAAGGATGAAATCCTCAAGGGACTGACAGAAATTCTTCAGGACATTGAAGAGAAAAAGCTGGAATTTTCTCCGGAATACGAGGATATTCACAGTTTTGTAGAAGCAAATCTGATTAAAAGAACAGGTGATGTGGGAAAGAAGCTTCATACAGGAAGAAGCCGCAACGATCAGGTTGCATTAGATATGAAGCTTTATGTCAGAGATGAAATTCAGGAGACAGATATGTTTTTAAAAGAGCTGCTGGAAACACTTTTGAAGTTAATGGAAGACAATTTACATACGTATATGCCGGGATTTACCCACTTGCAGAAGGCGCAGCCGATTACGGCGGCACATCACTTTGGCGCATATTTTGAAATGTTCAAAAGAGACAGAAGCCGTCTGGCAGATACGAAAAAGAGATTAAATTATTGTCCTTTAGGCAGCGGAGCTTTGGCAGGAACAACGTATCCTCTGGACAGAGAATATACGGCAGAGCTGCTGGGCTTTGATGGACCAACCTTAAACAGCATGGACTCTGTTGCAGACAGAGATTATTTAATTGAATATTTATCAGACTTATCTGTGATTATGATGCACCTGAGCCGTTTCTGCGAAGAAATTATTTTGTGGAATTCCAACGAATATCAGTTTATCGAAATTGATGACGGATACAGCACAGGCAGCAGTATTATGCCTCAGAAGAAAAATCCGGATATAGCAGAGCTGGTAAGAGGAAAGACAGGTCGTGTCTACGGGGCGCTGATGTCTCTTCTTACTACTATGAAGGGAATTCCTCTGGCATATAATAAGGATATGCAGGAGGATAAAGAGCTCGCATTTGACGCAATGGATACGGTAAAAGGCTGTATCGCCCTGTTTAACGGTATGCTGGAAACCATGGAATTGAAAAAAGAGAACATGGAAAAGAGTGCGAAAAACGGATTTACCAATGCCACAGATGCGGCAGATTATCTTGTGAAAAAAGGCGTACCGTTTAGAGATGCTCACAGCATTGTGGGCGAGCTGGTGTTATTCTGCGTGAAAAATCGGATTTCTCTTGATGAAATGCCGTTAGAGGAATATCAGAAAATCAGTCCGGTATTTGAGCAGGATATTTATGAAGCAATCAGCATGAAGACCTGTGTGGAAACCAGAAATACCATCGGCGCTCCGGGACCGGAGGCAATGAAAAAGGTACTGGAAATTCAGAAAAAATATCTGGAAGATTGTGAAAAACATTGACATTTTGACAGGATTTGCTATATTAAATAAAACGAAACGGAGGAGATAAGCAGATGAGTGAAAAATTAAGAGTTGGAATTTTAGGCGCAACAGGAATGGTTGGACAGAGATTTATTTCTTTACTGGAAAATCACCCTTGGTTTGAAGTGGTGACTGTTGCAGCAAGTGCAAGAAGTGCAGGAAAAACTTATGAAGAAGCAGTAGGAGCTCGTTGGAAAATGACAACTCCTATGCCGGAAGCAGTAAAGAAATTAGTGGTTATGAATGTTGCCGATGTAGAAGAGGTTGCTTCCACTGTGGATTTTGTTTTTTCCGCAGTAGATATGTCAAAAGAGGAAATCAAAGCCATTGAAGAAGAATATGCAAAGACAGAAACACCGGTAGTTTCTAATAATAGCGCTCACAGATGGACACCGGACGTACCGATGGTTGTTCCGGAAATCAATCCACAGCATTTTGATGTGATTGAATTCCAGAAAAAACGTCTGGGAACAACAAGAGGATTTGTTGCGGTAAAACCAAACTGTTCTATTCAGAGCTATGCGCCTGTATTGACAGCATGGAAGGAATTTGAGCCTTATGAAGTGGTTGCTACTACTTATCAGGCGATTTCAGGTGCAGGAAAGACTTTTAAAGACTGGCCGGAAATGGTAGAAAATATTATTCCTTATATTGGCGGAGAGGAAGAGAAGAGCGAGATGGAACCGTTGCGTCTTTGGGGTGAAATCGAAGACGGCGTAATCGTTCCTGCAAAAGAACCTGTTATTACCTGTCAGTGTGTACGTGTTCCTGTTTTAAACGGACATACAGCGGCAGTCTTTGTAAAATTCAGAAAGAAACCTACAAAAGAGCAGTTAATTGAAAAATTGACAGCATTTAAAGGAATTCCACAGGAATTAGAGCTGCCAAGCGCACCAAAACAGTTCATCCGCTATATGGAAGAAGCTGACAGACCACAGGTACAGGCTGATGTAGATTATGAAAACGGCATGGGCGTAAGCGTAGGACGCTTAAGAGAAGATAAGGTATACGACTTTAAATTTATCGGTTTATCTCACAATACAGTTCGTGGCGCAGCAGGCGGTGCAGTGCTTTGTGCAGAAACCTTAAAAGCAAAAGGATATATTACAAAGAAATAAAAAATGATATTTTTTTACCAGAGGTGGCAGCCTGCAAGAAACAGGTATGCCGCCTTTTTTCTTCCATAGGAAAATTCGTACATGGCAAATTGCGTCCTATTTGACGCTTTTAAAAAGTTGTGTTAGCATAAAAGATACGTAATTTTGAAAGGAAAGAGAGCTTTCATGAATAAATCACTATTTATAGCAGAAAAACCCAGCGTTGCACAGGAATTTGCAAAAGCGTTAAAAGTAAATACTTCAAGGAAGGACGGATATTTAGAGTCGGAAAATACCATTATTACCTGGTGTGTGGGACATTTGGTGACCATGAGTTATCCGGAAGCCTATGACCCTGCACTGAAAAGGTGGAGTTTAGAAACCCTTCCGTTTCTTCCGGAGGACTTTAAATATGAAGTTATTCCTTCTGTAAAGAAGCAGTTTCAGATTGTAAGTGGGCTTTTAAACCGCAAGGATGTGGAAACGATTTATGTATGTACGGACTCTGGACGTGAAGGAGAATATATTTACCGCCTTGTGGCAATGATGGCAGGGGTAAAAGATAAAAAGCAAAAAAGAGTCTGGATTGACTCCCAGACAGAGGAGGAAATTATTCGTGGGATAAAGGAAGCAAAAGATATCAGCGAGTATGATAATCTTTCTGCATCTGCATACCTCAGGGCAAAAGAGGATTATCTCATGGGAATTAATTTCTCCAGATTACTTTCTTTAAAGTACGGAAATGCTGTGTCAAATTATCTGGGAAGCCGTTATCAGGCAATTTCTGTGGGAAGGGTAATGACCTGTGTTCTGGGAATGGTGGTGCGCAGAGAACGGGAAATCCGAGAATTTGTCAAGACACCTTTTTACAGAGTCATCGGTAATTTTAAACAGCAGGGGCATACTTTTGAAGGAGAATGGAGAGAGGCAGAGAGCAGCAGATATTTTGCATCGCCTCTTTTATATAAGGAAAACGGATTTAAAAAGAAAGAAACAGCTATGGAATTAAAGGAAATTCTTTCTGCAAATCCTCCTTTGGAAGCAGTGGTGGAAAAGATAGAGAAGAAAAAGGAAAATAAAAATCCTCCGCTGTTATTTAATCTGGCAGAGCTTCAAAATGAATGTTCCAGATTATTTAAATTAAGTCCTGATGAAACCTTAAAAATTGTGCAGGAATTATATGAGAAAAAGCTGGTTACTTATCCAAGAACAGATGCCAGAGTCCTTTCCAGTGCAGTTGCAAAGGAAATCTATAAAAATATCAGCGGCTTAAAGAACTATGAGCATGGAAGTATTTATGCGACAGAGATTTTAGAGACAGGCTCTTATAAAAATCTCATAAAAACAAGATATGTAAATGATAAACAGATTACAGACCACTATGCCATTATTCCCACAGGGCAGGGATTAAATGCTTTACGCAGTATTTCCGTGCAGGGAAGTAAGGTTTATGAAGTGATTGTAAGAAGGTTTTTAAGTATTTTTTATCCTCCGGCAGTATATCAGAAAATCAATCTGGTATCGGTGATTGAAAAAGAAAAATTATTTTCTTCTTTTAAAATACTGGTATCAGAAGGCTATTTAAAAGTAACTCCGAATTCTTTTGGAAAGAAGAAAGACAATGCAGGAAAAGAAGAAGAAACCATTGCAGAGGATGGAGATTTCCTTAACTGGATTTTAGGTATTAAAAAAGGAAGTCATCTTTCCATTGAAGACTTTTCTATAAAAGAAGGGGAAACATCACCGCCAAAGCGCTATACCTCAGGTTCGATGATTTTGGCAATGGAAAACGCAGGACAGCTTATTGAAGATGAGGAGCTGCGTGCGCAGATTAAGGGAAGCGGTATCGGAACCAGCGCTACCAGAGCAGAGATTTTGAAGAAATTGGTGACCATTAAATATTTGGAATTAAATAAAAAAACACAGGTGATTACGCCTACACTATTAGGGGAAATGATTTTTGATGTAGTGAATTGCTCTATTCGCTCTCTTTTAAATCCGGAGCTTACGGCAAGCTGGGAGAAGGGGCTTACATACGTGGCAGAAGGCAGTATTACTTCGGAAGAATATATGTTTAAGCTGGAGAATTTCATTAAATCTCGTACAGAAGGTGTGCTGGGGCTTCGTAATCAGCTGGCATTAAAGCAGTTTTTTGACGCCTCTTCCAAGTTTTATAAAAAACCGGTGCAAAAAAAGGTTGGAAAAGCAAAAAAAGCGTAGTAAAATAGAAAAAAATAATTTAAGAGAAGGTAGGTAGAAAAAATGGAGCAGTTAACGATTAAAGAGTTATATCATGATTTAAGTAAAACCCTTGCAAAAGGGCTTTTAGAAGAAAAGACTTATCCATGGGAGATTCTTCCCTGTATTGGTGAGTATATTGTAAAATTAGGGGAAACTTTAGATGAAGCAGAATATGAGAAAAAAGGCGATAATGTATGGATTGCCAAAACAGCGAAAGTAGCGCCGACTGCTTATATCAATGGGCCTGCCATTATCGGAAGAGAGGCAGAGGTTCGCCATTGTGCTTTTATCAGAGGAAATGCTCTGGTAGGAGAAGGCGCAGTAGTGGGAAATTCCACAGAGTTAAAGAATGTTATCTTATTTGATAAGGTTCAGGTTCCTCATTACAATTATGTAGGCGACTCTATTTTAGGCTATAAGTCTCACATGGGGGCAGGTTCTATTACATCTAATGTAAAATCAGATAAAAAACTGGTAGTTGTAAAGGCTGCAAACACACATCTTGAAACAGGTTTGAAGAAATTCGGCGCAATGCTTGGAGATGAAGTGGAAGTTGGCTGCGGTTCTGTTTTAAATCCGGGAACAGTAGTGGGAAGCAACAGCAATATTTATCCTCTTTCTTCTGTAAGAGGCGTTGTTCCTTCTGACAGTATTTACAAAAAAGGCAATGAAATCGTAGAAAAACAATAGCGTATGTATTATAGAAAACCACATTATTATGACAAATTTTCCTGCACAGCGGACCAATGTCCGGATACCTGCTGTGCAGGCTGGCAGATTGTAATTGATGAAAACTCCTTAGAAAAATACAGTAATGTCTCCGGTGATTTTGGTATTCGTCTTTTGAATTCCATTGACTGGAGAGAGGGGATTTTTGAACAATATGAGAAGAGATGCAGCTTTTTAAATGCAGAAAATCTCTGTGATATTTATAAAGAATTGGGCGCAGATGCGCTGTGTGACACCTGCCGTTTATATCCCAGACATATTGAAGAATTTGAAAATTTAAGAGAATTTTCTTTGTCCTTATCCTGTCCCGTAGCAGCAAAAATGATTTTGGAGTGTCAGGAACCGGTGAGGTTTCTGGAAGAAGAGGACGAGAAAGAAGAATGTGAAGAGGACTTTGAAGATTTTGATTTTCTTCTGTTTGACTGTCTTTTAGAGGTGAGAGAAAAGCTGTTTTCCATTGTGCAAAATAGAACAATTCCCATAGAAAAGAGAATGTACTGTGTCTTGAAAACAGCAAAAAATTTGCAGACTGCTCTTGATGAGGGAGAACTTTTTGAAAGAGATTTTATGGCGGAAATTGAGTTGTGTTTACAGGAAAAAGCAGAAGATTTTTCAGGTAACCTTTATAAAATTGTGCAGGCGCTTAGAAAAGATTTGTTAAGACTGGAAGTGCTTCGAGAAGAGTGGAAAACAAATTTAAAGGCGGCAGATAACCTTTTTCAAAAGGGTGAAACATGGTATCTGGAAAAGAGAGACAGATATAAAGCTGAAATAAGAAATACCATAGGACAGGAACAGTGGGATATTTATAAAGAACAGCTTTTGATGTTTTTCCTGTATACTTATTTCTGCGGTGCAGTCTATGACGATATGATTTATTCGAAGGGTGTTTTATCTGTAATATCCGTTTTCTGGATAGAAGAAATTACCTTTTGGAGCTGGGCGGCAGACGAAGGACAAATAGAAGAAAAAAATCTATTAGAAACAGCCTATCGCTATGCAAGAGAGATTGAACATTCTGATGAAAATCTGAACTTACTGGAAGAAATTTTCGACTCAGATGAGCGTTATGAGCCGGAAGCTTTAAGATGTATTTTTGTCAGGGAAAGGAAACAGCATGAGTAAAGAAAAGGAAGAAAAACAGGAAATAAATTTTGTAGAAGAACAGGATGTTTTTCAAAATCTGATTGGTTCTAATGGAAGTTTAAAAAACCCAATTGAACAGATGAAAACTTCTATTTTTTATCCCAATACCAGTCTTCCAGTGTTTCTTCACGGGCCGACCGGATCAGGGAAAAGTTTTATGGCAAGAAAAATTTATGAATTTGCAGTGCAAGAAGGAATTCTTAAGCCGGATGCTCCTTTTATAATTATGAACTGTGCTCAGTACGTAAATAATATTGAATTATTGTCCAGTAATTTGTTCGGGTACGTCAAGGGAGCTTTTACTGGAGCTTATGCAACAACCAAGGGATTGTTGGAGGCAGCAGACGGTGGAATGTTATTTCTAGATGAGGTGCATCGATTAAACAGTGAAAGTCAAGAAAAGCTGTTTGTCTTTCTGGATCAAGGAATTTTTCGAAGAATGGGAGAAAGTGAAGGATGGCATAAAGCAAAAGTGCGGATGGTCATGGCTACCACAGAAAATTTGGAATCAAATTTTCTAGATACATTTTTAAGAAGAATACCTATTGTTGTACAGATACCTTCTTTGAGAGAGAGAGGAGAGCAAGAACGTTTGCAGTTTATTTACCATTTCTTTATAGAAGAAAGTAAGGTGTTGGATAAGAAGATGAAAGTGTCTGGTAATGTAATTGAAGCGTTGTTAAATCATCTTTATCAAGGAAATATTGGAGATTTAGAGAATAAAATAAAATTTATTTGTGCAACTGCATATGCAAAAAAGAAACGAAAAAATGAAATTGATATACATTTGGAGCATCTTCCGGAAGATGTGAAATGTGCGATC
>OHRH01001269.1_pt1 | contig 12219 bp, 9 predicted proteins | sample 1578391 | NCBI WGS metagenome assembly OHRH01 (sample SAMEA3879599, study PRJEB24766) | human gut metagenome | biome: human-associated habitat; feature: feces | place: USA | collected 1985/1987 | reverse complement strand
ATTATTCAGAAAAAAAGAGGATGATCTGGATTTGGATCTGGACGAAGAGCTCAACGATCCGGATATCCGCATCGAGACATATGAGATGACGGAAGATCCACAGGCAAAAGAAGAACTGTGGGATAAGATTAAAAAACATCAGAAGTTTGTACATAACCGCAATGCGATCACCATGGGACTTCTGTTTATCCTGCTGTTCGGGCTGGGGACATTTTTATTCTTTCACACCGGAAGCACCTATCTTACCTCAGACCGCATTGAGAGAAATGACGTGAGCAGTACGCAGTATCTGGAGTTTGGAGATTATTTCCTGAAATACAGCTCCGACGGGGTAGCCTGTGTGGACAGCAAATCGAATATAAAATGGAGTACGACCTACAGTATGCAGGCACCGTTCGTGGATGTCTGCGGTACGACTGCTGTGATCGCAGATCAGCAGGGGATGCAGGTCTATGTATTTGATGAAGAGGGACTGAAAGGACAGTTCCAGACAAAACTGCCGATCCAGAAGGCAAGAGTGGCAACGCAGGGTGTTGTGGCGGTGATCCTAGCAGATGATGATGTGACCTGGGTCAATTTTTACGATGCATCCGGGACACTGATCGCCGAGAATCGCACGACGATCGACGATTTTGGTTATCCGCTGGATATGGCACTTTCTCCGGACGGGATCAAGATGGCAGTGTCCTATATGCGGGTCAATGGAAACAAGATCAGTACACATATTGCGTTTTATAACTTCGGAAGTGCAGGTCAGATGGAGCTGAACAATCAGGTCGGTGAGCTAAATGTGGACGACGTGCTGGCTCCGCAGATTTTTTTCTGTGACAACAGCACGGCAGTTGCCGTCCGCACCGACGGGTTTACGGTATTTTCCGGCAGCCAGTCTCCGAAAGAAAAGAAAACGGTGAAGTTTGATCAGGAGATCATCAGTACTTTCCATGACGGCAACCGCATCGGCTTTGTCTTTGACGGAGGCGACTCTGGACATAAATATCTGATGAAGGTCTACAATACCGGCGGTAAGAATACCATGCAGAAATATTTTGATCTGCAGTACAACAGTATTACCCTGCAGAAAGACAAAATCGTGCTGTTCAATGAAAAAGAATTTGCCATTTATAAGTTAAACGGTCAGAAAACATTCCAGGGAAAATACCGCAAGCCAATCCAGAATGTGCTGAGTATCCGTGGATTCCGCAAATATATGGTGATCACCGAGGACAGTGCAGATCTGATCCGGCTTGGATAGCAGAAAGGAAATTATGAATTTACTTACGATCATTATCTTACTGGTACTGCTGGTATTTGCGATCAATGGCTATATGAGAGGTTTTGCGAGGACGCTGACCTCTCTGCTTTTTTTCGTGTTTTCCGGTGTACTGGTCTATTATTCGACACCCTATGTCAATGATTTTCTGAAAACGCAGACACCCGTCTACTCATTTGTGGAGAGCAAATGCAAGACGCTGGTGGAAGATGCGATCATGGACAAATTGGATAAAGAAACACAAAAATTTGCACAGCAGAGCGATGTGCCGCGAAAAGATCAGAACAAGATCATCAAATCACTGCCGATCCCGAAAGAATTGCAGACGCAGCTTCTTGATAATAACAACAGTTACACGTATGCAAATATGGCGGTTCAGACCTTTTCGGAATATATTTCCACCTATCTGGCGGATATGATCCTGAACATGCTGACCTATTTTATTTCTTTTAACCTGGTAAGTATCGCCCTGCATGCCGTTGCACGGGCACTGCGGATCATGACAAGGCTGCCGATCCTGCGTGGCGTCAACCGGATGTGCGGAGGAGCACTCGGATTTGTAAAAGGGATCTGCATCGTCTGGCTGTTCTTTCTGGTAGTGGCGATCTGCTCCAACACAGAGATCGGAAGCCAGCTGCTTTCGATGATAAAAGAAAGTCCGATTCTCACCTTTCTTTATGAGAGCAATGTTTTTTTGCGGTATATCCTCAAACTTTAAAATTCAAGAATGCCTCTGCAATCCGCCGGAGGCTATCTTAGTGGGAGTGCAATCCTTTGCTTCTCATCACTTGACGAAGATAAAAAAAGGTTGACAAAATACTGTAACTGTTATATGATGCAAACGTAACAAAAGTTAATACATTTGTAACAAATATAACAAAAATGCCAAAAAAGCGTGAAGTTATAGGAGTTCAGGAGGTTTTTTTACATGAAAGCAAGAATGAAAACGGTACTTTGCGGCAGTGCGACGGTATTTGCATTTACAGTATTATCTTCCACAGTTGTTTTTGCAGCACCGTCTACAGACAGTAATAATATAGAAGACAGCGTGTGGTCTTATCGTGCAGTGGCAGATGTAGATACACAGGTCAACATCCGTGCAAATGCATCCACCAAAAGTGAGATCGTCGGCTATCTTCCAAAGGGAGCATCTGCAGACCTGATCGAAAAGGGCGAGAAATGGTCACACATCATTTCAAACGGCGTGGAAGGATATATCAAGAATGATTATCTGGCATACGGAGAAGATGCAGAATATCTGGCAAATGTCTATGGTACACAGGGCGTCAAGGTCAACTGGGATGGTGTAAACCTGTTCTCTTCACCGGATGCAGCAGCAGACATTCTGGACAGTGCAGACAACGGAAGCGAGTATAGCCTGATTTCCGAGGATGGTGACTGGTATCAGGTACAGATGGATGACGTTACGGTTGCATACGTTCCGGCAGAGGATGCCGAAGAGACGATCATCACAGACCGTGCCGTTGCAATCTCAACTGCGGATGTCAACGTCAGTGATGCAGATGCCAATACAGACACAACGGACAGCGTGGCACAGGGCTATTACGATCCGAACGGCTGGGGCTGGAATGCAGCAGGCTATGGCACGGCAGATACAGACAGCACTTACAACGATGACAGCTATACTGAGGATACATATGCAGACAGCAGCTATGGCGATGACAGCTATAGTACAGATGATACTTATACCGACAACAGCTACAGCGAAGATACGACAGCAGATGTTTCCTATGATACCGCAGACGACACTTACGATTCTGCAGCGTCAACCGGAAGCGAAGAGACTGTTACCACAGCAGATTCCAGTGATCTGAACCTTCTGGCAGCGATCATCTACTGCGAGGCAGGCAACCAGAGCCGCGAAGGTAAAGTGGCAGTCGGTGCCGTTGTTCTCAACCGTGTGGCAAGTGCTTCCTTCCCGAACAGCATTTCCGAGGTTGTTTACCAGGCAGGACAGTTCACACCGGCGTACAGCGGAGCACTGGCAAGTGCACTGGCAAGCGGTGTACCGAGTGACTGCGTAGAAGCAGCTCAGGCAGCACTGAACGGAGAGAATCCGGTAGGAGGAGCACTGTACTTTAATACAGGATCCGGAACCGGAGTGAAGATCGGAGCACATCAGTTTTATTAGGAAGATGCGGAGATTTTCTGAATGTGCAAATGAACGAATTCCCCGAAGGGCACGTAAAAGTGTCTTCTTGGGGAATTTGTTCATTTTGCACATCGTTAGCCTCAGGAACAGTTTAGAATTAATTTACTTGACAGAAGAAAAAATGTACGGTAGCATAAGCAACAAAGCGGTTTTTTGAGTGAAATAGGAGTAGGTAAAATGGCTATTGATATGAAAAAAACAATTGCAGAAGCTGCCAGCAACCTTCTGTTTGAGAAAAAAGTAAAGAAACTGACGGTAAAGGATATTGTAGAAGAGTGCCACATCACAAGGCAGGCATTTTACTATCATTTTGAGGATATTCCGGATCTGATTCACTGGGTTTTATATCAGGAGACAGAAGTTGTCCTGGAAGAATGTATTGCCCAGCAGGATCTTGAGAAGGGGCTTCGCCATTTTTTTGAGATTGCGATTCAGCTTCAGCCTTATGCAATCCGCGGTATGCAGTCCAACTATGGTGACGAGATCGGACGTATGCTGGAGCAGGTTTTTTATGATCTGTTTGAGAAAGTGACGGAGATGCAGCACTGGTACGAGGGTTATTCAGACAAAGACCGGGAGTTTATCCTGCATTACCACTGTCAGGCGGTTATGGGACTGCTCCGCGAGTGGACGAAGCAGGACACCGAAAACATCAGTTATATAGTACATCAGATTTATCTTCTGTTAATGGGCAAAGCAGTCCTTGTTTCAGATGAGAATAACGATTTATAAAATATCCGCAGTGTAAAGTTCTTTTACACTGCGGATATTTTGTCTATATCAGCGAAGCAGATTTTTGCTAAAATGGTGTGAGAAAGAAAGGAAAGGGGTGTGCGTATGACACATGATATACTTTCTGTAAAGCTATATGAGCTGGATAAGGCGATCGGACAGCCGCATTGAGCAGGGCGAGATGGACTGTCCGGAACAGGTAGAAAAAGATATCCAGGAACTCCGCAGAGAATGCAGAGAAAACCGTGAAATGCTCCACAATAAAATGAAGTACAGCAAGGCGAAACTGGTAGGACGGATAGCAGAAGCTTACGACAAAGTCGATCAGGTGATCCAGATTGCACAGGAGCAGCTTGGGATTAGTTTTACGGAGGAAACGACAAAAGAACTCTCAGCTGAGAATAAGATACTGCTGGCAGAGTACTTTCTGGACTTTGCGATGCAGGCATCAAATTATGCACTGCTGATGTCACTGGAGGCAATCCATGCACAGAATGATCAGCCGACACAGAATCCGTAAACGGGATGTCAGGGGAATAAAATCTTTGCTCCCCGGTATCATAAATATTAAGGAAAGATAGGAGATGACAACAATGGTCAAGACTGGAAAATGGATAGCAAAACACCGTATCCTGATCGTACTGATCGGAATTTTGCTTCTCATTCCATCTGTTATTGGAACCATAAAAACAAGAATCAACTATGATATCTTAAGTTACCTTCCGGAATCTCTGGAAACGGTAAAAGGTCAGGATGTTATGGTGGATGAATTCGGCACAGGTGCATTCTCGATGGTCGTCGTCGAGGATATGCCGCTTAAAGATGTGCAGAAACTGAAAAACAAGTTCGAAGAGATCGAACATGTCAAAAAGGTACTCTGGTATGATGACATCGCTGATATCAGCGTTCCGACAAGCATGATGCCAAAAGATTTAAAGGATATCTTCTTTGCGGACGATTCCACAATGATGCTGGTACTTTTTGATAACACCACATCTTCGGACGAGGCGATGGAAGCTGTCACAAACATGCGTGCCATTGCAGATAAGCAGTGCTTTATCAGCGGTATGTCCGGTGTCGTAACCGATATCAAGAATCTGTGTCTGCAGGAACTGCCGATCTACGTGGCGATCGCAGCATTGTTTTCTTTCATCGTGCTGGAGATTACCGGAACATCCTTTGTGGTGCCGATCCTGTTCTTGCTCTGTATCGGAATCTCGATCCTGTATAACATGGGAACGAACATTTTCCTGGGTGAGATTTCTTATCTGACACAGGCACTGGTAGCAATCCTTCAGCTTGGTGTTACGATGGACTACTCGATCTTCCTGCTGGACAGTTTCGAGGAAAATAAAAAAAGATTCCCTGGTGACAAGAACAGAGCAATGGGTCATGCAATATCCAACACCTTCAAATCCATCGTATCCAGTTCTATCACAACCGTAGCCGGTTTCGCAGCCCTGTGTCTGATGACATTCGCACTTGGTAAAAACCTTGGTATCGTAATGGCAAAAGGTGTTATCATCGGCGTTATCTGCTGTGTAACCCTGCTTCCGGCGATCATCCTGATCTTTGATCCGCTGATCGAAAAGACAAAACATAAACCGCTGATCAAGAATACGAACAGACTGTCCGGTTTTATCATCAAACATTATAAAATCTGGCTGGCCGTTTTCTGTATCGGACTGCTTCCGGCAGTATACGGAAACAACCACACCAAGATTTACTACAACATTGATAAATCGCTTCCGTCAACACTGGATTCAAATGTGGCAAACAAAAAACTGGAAAATACCTTCAACATGAGCACCATGCACATCATCATGATGGACAAAAACATTTCCAATGCAAACAAGACCACGCTGATGAAAGACATCGAAAAGGTGGACGGTGTGAAATGGGCATTTGGACTGAACAGCGTATTCGGTGCAAACGTGCCGAGCTCCATGATCCCGAAAGATGTCAAAGATATGCTTCAGAGCGATGATCAGGAACTGGTATTTGTCTGCTCAAAGTACAGTTCCGCAACAGATGAATCCAACAGCCAGATCGCAGCGATCAACGATCTCGTAAAGAAATACGATACCAATGCCATGGTGATCGGTGAAGCTCCGCTGATGAAGGATTTGCAGGATGTAACGGACATCGACCTGGTAAATGTAAACGTTGCTTCCGTAGCAGCCATCTTCATCATCATTATGCTGGTATTCAAATCCATTTCCGTTCCGATCATTCTGGTTGCGGTTATTGAATTTGCCATCAACGTCAACATGGCAATCCCGTTCTTCCAGGGGATCGAACTTCCATTCGTTGCAAGTATCGTAGTCGGAACCATTCAGCTTGGTGCAACCGTAGACTATGCGATCCTTATGACGAGCCGTTACCAGAAGGAAAGAAGAAAAGGATTTGGCAAGAAAGAAGCCGTCATGAATGCACACAAAGCATGTGCCCTGTCTATCATGACAAGTGGTTTCAGTTTCTTCGCAGCAACGTTCGGTGTGGCATGGTATTCCAAAGTTGATATGATCGGTGCAATCTGTACACTGTTATCAAGAGGTGCTCTGATCAGTATGGCATGCGTAATCTTCATCCTGCCGGCGATGTTCATTATCTTTGATAAGGTGATCTGCAAGACATCCATTGATTTCCTGGGTGAGAAAGCGAAGGCAAAGGCGGCAGCCAGAGCATAAAACAGAACATACAATCCTCCGGAGAGCAATTTCCGGGGGATTTTTTTGCCTTCCGATGCCGGTTTGTCCAGATTCCTGACCAGGAAGTTTATGAAAAAATGACGAAAACAGTGCTGTATGTAATGAAAATGTCATAATTATATCACAATTATAGAATAAGCTGATGAAAAATGCACCAGGCAGCAGACCGGGTGCTCAAAAGAAAGGAAAAAACGATGAAAAAAAGGGTGAGGAAAATAACAGCAATACTTCTGGCGGTATCCATGGTTTTAGGGGTAAGCGGATGCGGAAAAAGTCAGAAAAGTACGCAGGATAGTGGGGACACAGCAAAAGTAAAGATTGCTTATCAGTACGGACTGGCTTATGCACCGCTGACCATCATGCAGGAACAGGGACTGATCGAGAAAAACTACGATGGAGATATCGAGGTTGAGTGGGTCAGCTTAAATTCCGGATCGGCGATCAATGAAGGGATGGCATCCGGGGATATTGATGTGGCATGTATGGGGATCGCACCGTTCATTACCGGTGTAACGGCAGGGATTCCTTACAAAATGTACGGAACGATCGCAGCACAGCCAAACGAGCTGCTGACAAACGAGGATACGATCCATTCGTTAAAAGATATCACAGATGATAAAAAGATTTCCGTTGTAAACGTCGGAAGTATTCAGCATATTCTGCTGGCAATGCTCGCAAAGCAGGAGCTTGGCGATGCCCATGCACTGGACAACAATCTGGTGACCATGTCCCATCCGGATGGCATGACTGCCCTGATGTCCGGAAGTGTAGCCTGCCAGCTCACAACCGCACCTTATATTTTCAAGGCAAAAGAACAGGACAACATCAAAGAGGCAGAAAGCCTGGATTCGGTATGGCCGGAAGGCAATGCATTTATCGTTAGTCTGGTATCCGATGACCTGTATGAAAATCAGCCAGAAATCTATCAGGCAGTTGTGGATGCAACGCAGGAAGCGATGGATTACATCAACAACAACCAGGAAGAAGCAGCAAATATTCTCTGCAAGAAAGAGGATGTCACGGCAGAAACGATGCAGGAATGGTTACAGGATCCGGGATGTGTCTATGATATGAAACTTCCGGGCGTCATGGATATGGCAAACTTTATGGCGGAGAATGATTTCGTGGACAGTGCACCGGAATCCTTTGAAGCAATCACAACAGAGTCGGCAAGATAAGATCTGTCGGAAAAGAAAGAATAAGGATGAGAACGATGAAAAATTTAAGAAATCAGATTGTTTTTATTGTTGCTGTTCTGGTGGTATGGCAGGTCGTCTATCAGATGGGTTCCTTTCCGGAACTGATGTTTCCGTCACTTGGAAAGATATTTCAGTCGCTGATCAAAGGATTTTCGCGGGACGGGCTGGGAGCGATGACGCTTTATTCCTTAAGCCTGATCGCAAAAGGGCTGCTGATCGGAATCGTACTGGCATTTATCCTCTCCGGACTGTCCATCGTCAGCAAGACGTTTTATTCCATTTACCATATGGTCGTTTCCCTGTGTGACCTGATACCTGGTGTGGCACTGCTGCCGCTGGCAATCCTGTGGATGGGGATTGGGGAAGGGACGATCATCCTGATCGTGGTACATTCGATCATCTGGCCAATGTCCAGAAGCATTATGGACGGATTTCGGGCGGTGCCGCAGATCTACATAGAATCCGGGGAAAATATGGGACTTGGAAAACTCGGACTTGTGACCGGCATCTATATTCCGGCATCGTTCTCCTATATTCTTTCCGGTATCCGCACCGGATGGGCGAGAGCGTGGAGAGGTCTGATCAGTGCGGAGATGATCTTCGGAACGACCAGTTCCGGAGCCGGTATCGGATGGTTTATTTTCATGAAGCGTACCAATGTGGATATCGCCGGTGTTTTTGCGGCACTTCTGGTGATCATTGTAATCGGAATTGTAGTAGAATACGGAGTTTTCCACACCATAGAAAAAATGACACTTAAGAAATGGGGGATGAGCAGATGACACAGGAGCAGAAGGGGAAAACTCCCGTTTTGGATGTGCAGAACCTGACAAAAATCTATGACAATGGTGGAAAAGGGGACGGAAATGAAGTCCTCAAAAACGTAAACTTTACGATGAATGAGGGCGAATTTGTCTGCATCCTGGGACCGTCCGGATGTGGAAAGACTACGTTTCTTCGCTGCATCGGCGGTTTTGAAACCTTTGACGGAACGGTCAAAGTAAACGGAAAAGAGGTAAGCGAGCCGGGGACGGACCGCATCATGGTTTTTCAGGACTTTAATCAGCTGCTTCCGTGGAAAACAGTAGAAAAAAATGTGCAGTACCCTCTGAAAATACAGGGTTTAAAAGATAAAACAAAATTGCGGGAGATTTCCGATGCGGCACTTGAGAAAGTCGATTTGCTTTCTTCAAGAACGCTCTATCCGCATCAGCTTTCCGGCGGTATGAAACAGAGAGTGGCGATCGCCAAAGCACTGGCACTCAAGCCGCAGATCATTCTGATGGATGAGCCGTTCGCCAGTCTGGATGCCATGACGCGAAATCATCTGCAGGAAGAGCTGATGAAGCTGCACCAGAAAGAAAAAGTAACCGTTATCTTTATCACGCACAATATCCAGGAGGCAGTCTGCCTGGGAACAAGGATCCTGGTCATGGCAAAGCAGGGCGGTATCAAGATGGATGTGCCAAATACGATTCCGAAACCGGTCACACCGGCATCGGAAGGCTATGGACAGATGTGGGATATGTTTAACAAAGCACTGCATCAGGAAGGTTAATAAGAGGAAAATCATGTCGTACACATCATCAACATATCTGCTCTTTCTTGTGGCAGTATTCTGTATTTATTATATCATAAGACCCCGGCACCGTATGTATGTGCTGCTTGTCGCAAATGTGATCTTCTATCTGGCAGCAGGCTTTGACCAGTTTCTGGTGCTGCTTCTGGCAACCGCAGTATCTTACGTTGTGGCATGCAAGATGGGGAAATTGCATGAAAAACTTGAAAAACAGAAACAGGAAGAAGGCCTTGACCGCAAACAGATCAAGCGGATGAAGGCAAACAACAAAAAACAGAGAAAACGGATCCTGATCTGGGGGCTGGTGCTCAATATCGGGATCCTGGTCGTGTTCAAATACACGAATTTTTTACTGAAGACCGGTTATTCTATTCTCGATCTTTTCGGGATCGGACACGGAGATGACCTGTTTAAACTGATCATGCCGCTTGGCATTTCCTTTTTCACATTTCAGATTCTGTCCTATCTGATCGATGTTTACAAGGGGAAAGTAAAGGCACAGAAGAATTTTCTGAAATATCTGCTTTATATTTCTTTCTTCCCAAGTGTCGTTCAGGGACCGATCCCGCGTTATGCAGATCTTGGCACACAGCTGTACGAAGAGCATCGTTTTGAGTATGATAACCTCAGGGACGGAGCACTTCTGATCCTCTGGGGATTTGCAAAGAAGCTGATCCTTGCAGAACGTCTCGGTACATTTGTAGATCAGATCTATGGAAATTATACGCAGTACACCGGTATGCTCTTTTTCTTTGTGGCGACGGCAGCTTTTTCCATCCAGATCTACGCTGATTTCTCGGGATGTATGGATATCGCGACCGGAACGGCAAGACTGTTTGGCATCCGTCTGGCACCGAACTTTTTGCGTCCGTATTTTTCAAAGACGATGCCGGAGTTCTGGAGACGCTGGCATGTGACGCTTGGAAACTGGTTTAAAGACTATGTATTCTATCCGATCTCGATCTCCAAATTTTCACTGGATTTAAATAAAAAGGCGAGAAAACGTTTCGGCAATGAATTTGGAAGAATCGTCTCCTCGGCGATTCCGATCCTGGCGGTCTGGCTCCTGACCGGAATCTGGCACGGACCGGACTGGAAATATGTGACCTGGGGACTGTTTCACGGTATCCTGATCATGCTGAGCATGATCTTCACACCATACAACGAAAAACTGGTGCAGAAATTACATATCAAAACAGAATGTTTCAGTTTCCGTCTTTTCCAGATGGGAAGAACCTTCCTGCTTTGCTGTCTCGGACGAGTTTTCTTCCGGGCAGATGATTTCGCAAGTGCGATCGGCATCTTAAAGAGAGCCTGCACCGGCATCGGATGGTACCGCCTGGCAAACGGCAGAATCTACAATTATGGCTTAAACAAGGCGAATATGACCGTTGTGATCGTTGCAATGCTGGTACTTCTGACCGTCAGTATCCTGCAGGAAAAGATGGATGTCCTGGAAGCACTGAAAAAACAGAATCTGGTATTTCGCTGGGTACTGATCTATGCACTTCTGCTTGCGGTTGTTATCTTTGGCATGTACGGCCCTGGGTATGATCCTTCCGCATTTATCTATGAGAAGTTTTAAGGGGAGGCGTGGCAGATGAAGATAAAAAAGCAGATCAAATACATTTTCGGAACCGCTGTATTTCTTGCAATCGCAGCTGTTCTGCTGACGCTGACCACCTATGTGATGCGTCCGACGGACAAAGATTTTTTCAGGGCGAGAGTAGCTGGATTTTATGCAGAAGACAGGGACAGTCTGGATGTGGTAGGCTTTGGGAGCAGTGCACTTTACCGCTATCTGAACAGTCCGCTGCTCTGGAAACAGCAGGGCATCACATCCTATGGGATCGCCACGGCAGCTCAGCCGGTCTATGTGATACCGTCACTGATCGATGAAGTGAAAAAAACACAGTCACCGCAGTTGTATATTATAGAAACCAGACGTTTTACAGATACAGACAATGAAGTGATCAAAGAAAATCGTCTTCGCCAGATCGCAGATAATATGAAAGTTTCCTGGAACCGTTTTAAGATGGTCACAGAACTGACCGAAGGATTTGAAGATCGGCTCAGCTATGGTTTTGACCTGATAAAATACCATGGAAACTGGGAAAATCTGACAGAAGAATCCTGGGAATATCTGTTTAATGCAAAAGAACATCCGCTGAAAGGATGGTCGGTCAACAGCCGTCATAAGATCCTAAGTTATCTGGATGTGAAAGACATTACCGGAGAAATACCGATCACAGAAAAATCCGAAAAAGAACTGCGGGAAATTATAGAAAAATGTAAAAAAGAAAATTCAAAGGATTCCTTACTTGTTTCTTTTGATGCTTTTTAGCTGCCTGACAGCTTCGGCACAACAAGGAATAACAGTGAAAGGAACAGTCGTGGACGACAATGGCGAGACTATAATTGGAGCCTCGGTAGTTGTAAAAGGAAATAATTCAATAGGTACGATCTCAGATATAGACGGTAATTTTGTATTGACCGTGCCCAATGAAAAGTCAGTTCTTGTCGTTTCGTTTGTAGGTATGGAGCCTCAGGAAGTG
>OHRH01001264.1_pt1 | contig 12268 bp, 7 predicted proteins | sample 1578391 | NCBI WGS metagenome assembly OHRH01 (sample SAMEA3879599, study PRJEB24766) | human gut metagenome | biome: human-associated habitat; feature: feces | place: USA | collected 1985/1987 | reverse complement strand
TGGTCAGCGCCCTCGGACGTCCCGGAAGCGACACCCTGATATCCGTGTTCTTCTCCATATTCAGGAAAGATGCCAACGAAAACATGGCGCGCTTCAAGGCACTGGCGGCATTCTGCAAAGTATTGCGGGCGTTCACCACGTCGAGTTTCAGCGTCAGCAGGTCGGCACGGCTGATGGCGGCTATTTTCAAGCGCTGCATGCCGATGCGGTAGAGGGTATCGGTGGAGACGGCATTGTCCTTGGCCAAGTCATATTCCGCCTGTGCCATGGCAAGCGCAAAGAAATAGGTAGTGGCCTGCTCGGATACTCGCTCTGCATTGTAAATATACTCCTTCTTCACCTTTTCGTACTTCAGCGGCTCAATCCTGCGTTCCCAACGGAAAGGATTGTAACCGACCAGACTCTGCGAGTAGCCCAAACGAACCGGAACACTGGTGAACTGGGTATACTTGTTTCCACCGAAGCTCCGCATATAGCCCAGCTCCGTATCCAGATAGAACGTACCGCCCGTCAAGTCGAAATTCTGTCTGACGGCAAGATTGCCGTATGCATAGAAGGACTGCTGGCTGCGATAGATGTCAAGGTCCTGTTCGGAGTCGTAACGCTTGGTGATATCGCGGTTGTACTGTGCCGGAGTCATGTTCAGCGTCAGGCTGGGAAGGCGGTTTGCCTTATAGGTGCGGTATTCCCAATAACCGGCCAGATACATGTTCTTGGTGCGGAAGGCTTCCAGCGAACTGTCATTCGCCAGAGCAATGGTCTGCTGCAAATCGAGCGTTATCCGCTGTTGGGCAAAAGCGGAAAGGGCTCCCAGACTGAACAAAAGTATAAGACTTAATTTCTTCATGCTCTTTCTTTTCTATAAATAAACCAATATATCAACGGGATGATGAACAGACTGACCAGTGTCCCCACGAACATCGCCCCAATCATCGCTATGGAAAGCGGCTTCTGCAGCTCCGAGCCCATGTCGAACGAGAACAGCAGCGGAACCATAGCGAAAATGGTGGTGAGCGATGTCATGATGATGGGCCGGAGCCTTCTGCGCCCCGCCTCGTGGATGGCCTCGAGCAACGGCATACCAGCCCTCCGTAATTCATTAATGGCATCCAGCTTTAGGATGGAGTCGTTGATGATGATACCGCACGTCACTATCAGTCCGATGGCAGACATCAGGTTCAAGGTATGCCCGCATATCCACAACAGCAACAAGGCGAACGCCACATCTATCGGAATTTCCAGCAGCACGATGAGCGGCTGCACGAAGCTTTCGAACTGGGCGGCAAGAATGAAATACATCAGCAGGATAGAGATGAAAAGAATCACCACCAACTCGTCCAGCATCTGGCGGTTGGAGAAGAAACTGCCGGAGAAGGCCGTATCCCAGTCACCCGTGGCATCTGCCTCCCGCTTCACCTTTTCCATCAACTCCGGAGCATCGTCCACTTCATAGAAACGGAACGGTATATATTCACCGTTGCGTCCTGCCGTAATCGTTTTCAAATCCTCGGCCGGACGCACCTTTACCAGCTCCCGAAGCGGAATATGCTCCACTTCGCCCTTACTGTCCGGACGGGTCTGTATCAATGTCTGCTGCAGCACCTCATTCACTGTCCGCTCCTCGCCCACAATGCTGATAGGCAGGTATTGCTGGTAGGAATGGAGCATAGCTACGCTGTTCTCCTTGAATGCCGTCCGCAGCGTACGGTAAAGCTCGTCATACGAAACGTCATAGAGCAACAGCTTTTCCTGCAGGATGCTTATGTCAAGCTGGTTCTCGAAAGCGATACCTACGGGCGCTGTCCCCGTAAGCTCCGCAAACTGTTGTTCCAGTCCGCGCAATTCTTCCGCCGCCGGCGCCTTCTCCTTGTTACGGGCATAAAGTTCCGCCACCACATCGGCCTCCCCGGTCACGAAAAGCTTCTCGAACACGGTTTCGGGTGGAGAAAAGGAGACTGTCGCCAACGGATATTCCCGTGTCAGCCACTCGCCCGCCTGCTTCTGCAAGGGAGCAATCCCGTCAGGCGAGGAAGTCTTGAAATACAATTCTGCCTCCGAAGAAGAGAGAGCCTGCTCACGGTTCAGCAGATAGTCCTGCTGGCCTATGGCAGCCGTCTGTTCCACAGTCTTGTCCAACAACTGTCCGAACAGCACATTCACACGATGCCGGTTCTCGTCCACATGTATATTTTCGTTCCATTCCACATGGACTATCAGTTCATTCTGGTCTATCTGCGGCATACGCTCCTTGGCTATGGAATAGAACAGAAAGACACAAAGAGGAATAGAAACCACACAGAATATGATACTTACCGTCTTATGGGAAAATACCCAGTCGATGCCCGCATCATAAAAACGGTCCAGCGTATGTTCCTTCAACGGATTGTTGATGCGGATGCGGGAGAACCACGACCTGCCGCGCAACCCCGTCCGGTAGACCAGCATATAGAGGACCGGCAGCAGCATGATACCCGTGAAGTAGGAAACCAGCAGCCCCACCGTAACAGAGAATGCCTGGTCGTAGAACAACGCCCCTGCAATGCCGCTCATGAATATCAGCGGCACAAATACGGCAATAGTGGTCAGCGACGAACTCAGCATGGGCGTAATCACCTCACTCGTTCCCGTCACGCAAGCCCGCCGCAACGAATAGCCCCGTTCGCGATACTGCGAAATGTTCTCCGTCACAATGATGCTGCTGTCAATCATCATACCCAACGCCAGGATTAATCCCGACAAAGAAATGATATTGAGTGACATCTTGAACAAGTAGAAGAACAGGAAGCAGATGACAATAGATACCACCATACTCAACCCGATGATGAACGGCGACTTGACATCCCCCAAGAAGAGTACCGCCACAATGCAGATGAACAGGAAACCCAACGACAAATTTTGCTGAAGATTGGAGATGGTATAGTCCAGCAACTCCGTCTGGTTACGGCTGATGCTAAAATCAATGTCGGGATATACTTTCTTGAAGTAGTCCATCGTGCTGTTGATGGCAAGCTTCATGTCTTCCATATTCTCGTCCGCCTGCTTGATGACGGCAAGGGTAACGGCACGCTTGCCATTGCTCATGGAGACACCTTTCTCCTTGGCAGGAACAATCTCTACCCGGCAGAAGTCTCCCAAGCGGATGATACGTCCTTCCTTTCGCAGCAGGATGCCCTTCACGTCCTCCTCTGTCCGCAGCAGGGTGGAGAACTTAATGTTGTATTCGTAGTAGCCGTCGCGCACGGTCATGCTGCCCGGCTCCACGTTGTTTTGCGCCAGCACGTTTTCTATGTCTTCAATGGAGAACCCCAACACAGCAAGCTTATCCGGGTCGGGCACAATCTGTAACTGGCGTTCGACCAAACCCGTGACATCCACCATTGCCACTTCCGCCAACTGCTCGATGCGACGCTTTATGACATTTTCGGCAAACTCGCACAAATCAAGAAACGCGCGTTCGTCCACCTTGCCGTATGCACTGTCGCTTTTTAGGGTCAGATTGAGGTAGAAGACAGGAATGTCCGTCGCACTTGCCTTTATCACCTTCGGGCGTTCGGCATCCTTGGGCAGATAGTTCATGGCGGCGTCAATCTTCTCGTTCACTTCTATGAAGGCAAGGTCGGTATTCGTACCGAAGTCGAAGCCCAGGCGGATGATGCCTGCACCATCGCGCGTCTCGCTGTCCATGTCCTTCAGTTTCGCCACCTGGATGAGCTGCTGCCGCAGAGGTTTCACCACCGTATTCTCTAATTCACGCGCCGAGGTATTCTGCGCCGACACCTGCACTGTAATTTCCGGGATGGCAATATCGGGCAGCAAGGATACCGGCAAGGTGAAGTAAGTCACCAGCCCGACAATGAAGCATGCTGTAAATGCCATCAGTACGGCAATAGGCCGCTGTATCAAAAACTTTATCAATTGAACTATGAATTTTGAATTACCACTTATCACTCATTATCTATCAACCACCTTCACCGGTGCTTCATGTGCCAGATTCACATTTCCCGTCACAATGACCGTATCGCCCTCTTTCAGGGCATCGTCGGCCATACTATAGCTTTCCGCATTCTCCAGACCGGTCTGCACATAGTTCCACTGCGCCTTTCCGTCTTTCAGGGTAAACACCACCTGCTTGCCCGAACGCAACACCACGGCACTCTTCGGGATTACAAGCTGTCCGCCCAGAGAGCGGTGCACGTTCACCCTCACGTTCATCCCACTGAACAGCCGTCCCTTGCCATTGACGGTAGCCTTCACCTTAACCATCCCCTTGTCATCCACCAGAGGATTGATTTGGGTGATGCGCCCCTCCTGTCTGGAACCGGCATCCGAATAAGGGGTAACAATCACCTTGTCGCCACTCTTTATCAACGGCAGTTCGCTTTCCAGCACCGTGAAGTCCACCTCCATACCTTGAGTGCCGATAATGGAGCAGAAGGCTTCCGAGGTACTTGCCTCGTTGAACGGTTTGGAGAACAGGTTCGCCACTACCCCGTCAAAAGGCGCAACCAGCGTGGCGTGTTCCTCTTCATACGCGGCAAGCTCATACTGGGCGAGGCTCTGGTCGTAACCGCTCCTCACGCGGGCCAGCTTCATGATGTCAGCAGGTACTTTGGAGGCATCCCCCACCGGATAGCCTTGCCCTATCAATACATCCTGCAGCTCAAGTTCCGCTTTTTCCAAGGCATCCTTGGCCTGCGCGGTCTTGTTCTTCAGGCGGAACTTATCCAGTTCGGCAAGTTTCTGCCCTTTGCGCACCGGGTCACCGTTCTTCACGTAGATGTGTGCCACTACACCGGTGGTCTCAAAACGCAAATCCGCCATGGCACCGGCGGTTACTTTTCCGTTGCTCACCAGTTCATGCTCAAAGGTCGCCCGCTTCAGGACTTTCACGGTCACTTCATTGCTTTCACTTGGCAGGACGGTTGCCACCCCTTCCTCGGACTCTTTTCCCTTTCCGGCATCGGAGCAGGCGGCAAGCAGGGCAACGGCCATGCATAGCAGGTATCGATAGTTCTGTGTCTTCATATTCATACTCAATTATAAATTGATAAAATTAATCGTTTCAAAAAAACGAACCGATATTTGCATGTGGACACTTTTTTCATAGCACTTTAGCAATTAGTTCACTCATTATTAACACTTTCCGTTTTTATTCATCTTTTTTAATATGGACAAAAATAAGCTGAATCTTTTTTATTTCCTCCCTCATCTGTCGTATTGCCGTAGAATGCACTTTCGGCTCTTTCGTCAATACCATCCACTTCATTTTTTCAAACTTGTCCGGTTGCCTGAAGCTTGGTTCCGCATAAAGCTTCGCAAGCAGATAATAGGGATAAATACGTCCCGGCAAACGATGGGTGGAACGGATAAACCAGTCTTCCGCTGACAAGCAATCACCCATCTGCTGATAGTTCTTGCCTATCACATTCAGTATCATGGGGTCACAACTACGCTGTAAAGCTTCTTTCAAAATACGGTTGGATTTACTGAACTGCTGCTGCTTGTGCAATCCATGCCCATATTCGAACAAGAAAGATGCCCGGTCCCTCAACAGAGGATAAAGGCGCCCGTACTCTTTCTCTGCCGATTGATACGCACCTGCATTATACAGCACCCGCGCATTCATCCACTCCCGACAGGCCTGCTCCACTTGCAAGTCATTCTTCAGGCGAAAACCGCCAATGATGCCTACTGATACAGCCAGCCCCAACCATTGCCAACGGTCGGCACCGGACAAGCACGCCACAAGCAATCCTCCAAATGTAACGATAAATACCGGAAGTTGTAGCGGATAGGAGGAAAAAGAGAATATCATCAAAGAAAGAATAGCCCCACAGATACCATAACGTCCTTTACGGACTCCCCTATACAAACACAGCACGACCACAACCAATAGACATACCGCCAAAGGAATGCCCAGTTCGACCGCAGCCTGCAGATATTCATTGAATGCATATTCCGGACTTCCCGCCACACGTTCCTCCCACGGTTCATAATCACCTGCTGCAAAATAAGTTTCCTGCGCATTTCCATAGGCTGCTGCGAAATTATGAATCCCATATCCGGTCAACGGCTTTTCTGCAATGGCACGACAAGTTATCTTCCACATGAAAAGACGGCCACGTGCAGAATCGGGTTTCAAGACAAACAGTAAATAGCCCGCCAATAGCAAGACACAGAATCCACCGACCACTACCATCACCACACGCTGCCTTTGCTGCTGCCATAATAATCTGAACTTATCCGTCCAATCCATATGCCAAGCATATACACACAGACAGGAAACTCCTGCCGCCAACCATGCCGAACGGCTCATTCCTGCCGGAAGCACACAAAGGATAAGCAGCATCACACCACCAGTGACCATAGTTCCAGCCTTATCCATCACCTTTTCCCATCTTCTTCCATCATTCCGGTCAGAGCAGAGAATCTCCCCCCTCTTGGTCAGCCATTGATACAGACAGACCGGAAGTATCATGGCCAAATAGCCGGAATAAGGCCCCGGATTGAAGAAAGAACCTGTCAATACATACAAGGAATGGTTGGACACAGCATAACCATAAAGCTGACTCAATCCCCAAACAGCCTCAATGCCCCCCAGCATTACCAATACCCACGAAACCGGTATAAAAAGAAAATACCTTTTTTCCATCATCAATCCAGCCATCAACAGACATCCTGCAACTACCAATGCACTTTTATCGAAATAGAGCCATTGCCCTATAACATCAGCTACAGGAAGTCCGGAAGAAACGTTACATGCCAAAGACAATAAAACTATACAAGCAATGTAGACCAAACTTCCAGTCAATAGATTACGTACATTATTCATTCTATCTATCAAATATTCAATAGTATTCTATAATTCACCAAAAGATTTGTTTCCCGTCTTTATATTCAAAAATCCGTTCATCTTTACCGGCTGTGTGATTCTTCAGATAAAATAAAGCACCTTGAAACCCTGAATAGACAATAGAATCTGACACAGCCATTTGCCGCCCGACAGAATTCCATTTTCCTCCACCCCAATAAAACAATTCATACAAATTACCTTTATAAATAAAATTCACCTCATTACGAGGAGTATACACCACCTTCTCCACACGATGGGGACTTCCAAAGTCCATCCCGGTCCATCCTCCATCCGGATGTATATAATCAAATGAAGTATCCGGATTACCGTCAAATGCGTTCAAATATTCATGTGTATTGTCTTCAAAACTTCCCGGAGTACCTATGATTTCCCCATATAGAGGTATGGTATCTTCCGTATTCTCATAAAAAGCCAGTTCCGAGATATTACAGAAACATCCGTCAGCACCCTTATAGCGCATATACCGATACGGTTTATCAGACTTCAACCGGGCCACAGTATATAGCCGATACGGAGCCTCCTTTATCAAAAGTAGAGTATCCTTCCACCCAAAGTCTGCCCGGTCGCTTCCTTCCACTACTCCCCCAATCATCCGGTCATTGAAAAGAACACTCAAAGTAAGATGGCACTTCCTATACAAGACCAATTCCTGCTTTTCAGCTTCCGGAACAATGAACCGTATCTTTCCGGTTTCACGCTCCAGAAGAAAAGGAGAAGATACTGCAGCGTATTCCTTTCCGTTCCAGGCAGCCAGCGTAAAGACCGCCCCGCCTCCCACATCCTCAAAACGAGCCTCCCCCTTCTTAAAGAAAGTATATCCTATAGGTTGCCATTGTAGTCTGTTGGCAAGGCACAAATACACCATATCCCCCTCACGAAACTGTCCGGAAAGCAAAGAATCCGGAAGAGCTACAGTCCAATTCCTGCTACCGGTATAAAGTGCAGTGACATCGCGGAAGAACGGACGTCGGAATGCCGGGTAAACATCGGAATATTTCCCCAGTTTCCGTACCGCCTCCTTATCAATACTATAGGTTGCCCGGTACATTTTTCCCCTCGAAATGCTATATTCTTCCGCTTTGCTCCATACTTCTTCATAAGGAAGATTTGCAATGTATGTCTTTCCTTCCTTATCCAAAACAAAATTCCAGAAATGAGAGGCATTGTTGTCTCCTAATACCATCACCCTATCTACTCCGCACGGAATGCCCAATGCCCGCAACACATATATCATGGCATCCGTAAACTCTCGGCAACTGCCCGTATGCCATTTCAGTACATCCGGTCCCAAATGAGGCCCCACCGGAAAAAGAGCCGTATTCCGGTAGTTCGCTTTCCGCAACGTATCCATCAACAACTGGGCGGCAACCTTAGGATTATCAGCCTCATCTGTCTTCCTGAATTCATCCAAAATCGGGCTATAGCACTCATAAATTTCTTTGCGCCAGAGAGAAAGCGGCTCATCCCCTATTCTATAAGGCAATATATATTCGCAGAAAGTATCAAAATCAACATGCTTTCCCCAAGGTTGCTCCCGCCAGACTTTGAATGCCCATTCTATATGATTGACCAAAAAAGCGGAATCCACCGTCATAATGTCCCTCTTATAAGTCAATTGATTTATAGAAAATTCTCCATCTGCTCTTTTCAAGGAATCAATCAACTCTTGCACATGCCTGGAATAAGGAAATGAAACGTATTCACTGAAATACTTCCTGTAATTCTCCAAGGCCTTTCCCTCGTAAGCACCATGAAAAGGCATATTCTCTATCAGAAAACAAGCAGCACGATATTTGTCACCGTCCTCTTCCTTGTAACGGTCCAGTACCTTTTGCAACTCCGCACGGTTATCACCGGCAAGATTCAAAGCTGTGTCCAACCACTGATTTTCCGAAGAACAAGCCATAAACAGACCTGCTGTAAACCATACCCATACACACCAATGTTTCATATCACTATTCCATTTTTTTCTATTCCAATCTGAAAGACAATCCAATCAATCCTTACAATCCGATACAAATACCTGCTTACCATCTTCCATATGAAATATCAGTTCTTCTTCTCCACGGGTACTGTCATGCAAATAGAGCAAAGCTCCCGATGGTATCCCGTCATATGGCAGAAAAGGTTTTTCTGCCATTTTCTTCCCCAATGAGTTCCAACAGCCCTCTCCCCAATAGAAGAGTTCATAACAATCCCCTATCCTGACAAAGTTATCATCGTTACGGGGCATATACATAAAATTGTCTATAGTAACAACCTTTCCAAAATCCACCGTTACACTTGCACCGGGTTTTGATGAAATGAAATACGACAACGGTTCATTATCATAGACCTGATAGGCAAAAGTATTTGCTGTGGCTGGAGCATCTCCCCAACTGTCTATAGGGACAATCTCTTCCTCTCCTTTATAAAAATGCATTTCGGCAACTTCCGCATATCCCTCTGCCGAAGAACAAAAACGGGCATAGCGACCCCTTACCGGTTTCTCAAGAATAACGTGATTATAATTGATACCGGGCGTATCTTTCACAGTACACAACAACTCCGCATTTTTAAAATCCTTATCACAAGCCGCCTCAAAATGCCCGTCTTTTATCCCTCCCATATAGTTCCTGATACGTTCCGAAAGAGGGTATTTCCGATACAATTCAGCAGAATAGCACTTGGAGGTATCTGCAACATAAGGATGTATATCCTTGCCATCAAAATAAAAAGGATTTCCAATAGGGCGATACTGCCCGTTTGCGAATGCCAACAATATATAAACCTGCCTCGAAGCCAAATTCCTGAAAAGCGCTTTTCCACTTTCTACCTTAGTAAAATCTATTCCCCGCCACCCATAAGCACTGAACAACCCCACATAAACATAATTCCCGTCCATCCCTTCTACCGGCAGTTCCAGATTCGAATCAAAATAATTATCCGACACTTTTCTTGCAAACACATCCTTAAAAGCAGCCGGTACGGACCGGTTCCGCATAAAATCGCCATCCATGTCCCATTGTCTGCCAAAACACCGGCGGTAAACCACGCTCGGGCGCCGACTGTCAATATAGAAACTTCCCCGTTTCGGCTTCCGGGAAGGGAAAGTAAAAGGAAGGCAGACACCCGTTACATCCCTCACCACATTCCACACATGCCCTTTCCGTGTTTCCGCATTGAAAGTATAGAAATCATAGGCTACCGGGACGCCGATGGCCCGCATCACATAAATCATAAAATCACAAGCATCCTGACACTTGCCGATACGATTATGCAGCAGGTACTCTCCTCCCAAATGCGGATAGTTAAAGACCCATGTAAACCGGTAAGGGTCTTCCTTCTGCAAATACTCCCAAACTACGCTAATCGCCTCCACTACATCGATACCCGTATAAACCTCGTCCAGCAAAAAGGAATAACGGTCATGGTATATCTGCCGCCAGTTGTCCGGAGTCTCATTTCCGATACGATAGGGAAGCAGCCATTCACAGAAATCTGCAAAAGAAAGGGAAGCATTCCACGGACGCTTTTTCCAACCATCAAAAGCCAAATCAATGTTATTTATCAAGAATTCAGCCCTTATATTCAGTACATCCGGTTTTCTCTGCAATCCGGAAGGGGTATAATAATCCCAATCCGGTACGGCAGTATCCTTCAGCATCACCCCATAAGCATCTGCCGAAGCCAGCACTGTTTTCAAAGAATCCAGTTCTTCACCTTCAAGGGCATAGTGATAAGGCATATTTTCTATCAAGAAACAAGCGGCTTTATATTTTTCAGGCTCATCTTTATAATGTTCCAGTACCTTTTCCAGTTCGCCTTTGTTGGTTGCAGCACACTCCAGTGCGTACTCCAATCTGCCGGAAGCATTGCAAGCCTCCAATATCCCGGCAATCAATAATATCCAGAGCAATTTAAACAGAACTTTCATCTTAGTCTATTCTTTTAAAGATACGTTTCCATCTCATTTTTCCAGTATTCGGGCTGACGGACTTCCATACCAGCCATGCCCTTCCCACTATAAATGGTTCCGGCAGTAATCCCCAGTAGCGGGAATCTTTTGAATTCACCATCTTGTCACCCGAAACAAAATAATAGTTCTCACAGAAGCGGTAATTGTGTATCACACTGTCCCCCAGCAGAACCGAATCTCCATGCAATGTCAGTTTCTTTTTCTGTTCCCACTCTATCACGTTCCGATACAGCAACCGTGTTTCCGGATTCATTCCTACCACGCTGCCTTTGGCCGGTATATAAAGAGGCCCAAACTCGCTGATAGTCCACCCATTACAGCCACCATCGGGAAAGCTCTTAAGAACAAGGCCCCGTTCCTCCGTCATGCCCGAAGATATCAATTTACCTAATTCCTCCTGCGCCTGCACATTTCCTGCGATACCATCAAATCCGGACACACGATAATGTGTATTCCTTATCTCCAACGTATCACCCGGCACGGCGATACAGCGCTTCACGTAATACAACATCACGTCCAGCGCAATGTTGTCCCACCTGCCCGGATAAGGAAAATTGAACACTAGTACATCATTCCGCTGAAAATTTCTCCATCCGGACATACGGTGCATCCTCACCTCCTTTTTCTCCACGGCATCAAGCACATTGAATAGGCGTGCTCCACCCGAACATTTATCCACCCGCCAGCAACGACGGTTCCATCGAGTCCGACGGTATCTTGAAGGAGGTCACCACAAACACCTGCAATACTATCAGTATCACAACAAGCAGGCACAGACAGAATAATACGTTTGTTATTCCATTCAACCATTTTTTCAATTGCAGCCGCTCCTTCATCCCATCAATCAGTTATTTTGCATCCCCGCTAATCTTCAATACCAACGGAGAAGTTTCTGCATTGCAATATACCGTTATCGTCTTGTCAAAGTGCTCCGGATGTTCAGCTTTATAAACCACTTCCAAATCTATTTCCTTACCCGGTAATGCCGGTTCCTTTGAATAAGCTACGGTAGTACAACCACAAGAAGTAGCAACATCTTGTATAACCAATGGGTTATCTCCGATATTCTTCAAAGTAAAAATTGCCTTTTGTTCTTTCTGCCAATCAAAAACACCTAACAAGATGGAAACTTTGTCCGTGGCAACTTCTGTTTTAATATCCTTACTTTCATTCTCTATTGCTATACTCTCACCTCGAATTATCTTAACATACAACTCTCTTATTTTAGGATTATGAATAGGATTACCGATAGCAAGTACTTTATTATTCCGATTCAATAGAAAAGTTTGAAAAGTCATATCTGAAGGAAAATGATTTAGCTTATTAAAACTATCATTCTCATCCAAACAAATCGGATACTCAAAACTGTCACGTTGAAATATAAAACGTAGTTCAGACTTATCTTTAGGATAAAAGTAAAAAAGGAATGATACTTT
>OHRH01001262.1_pt1 | contig 12286 bp, 5 predicted proteins | sample 1578391 | NCBI WGS metagenome assembly OHRH01 (sample SAMEA3879599, study PRJEB24766) | human gut metagenome | biome: human-associated habitat; feature: feces | place: USA | collected 1985/1987 | reverse complement strand
GTTTAAGGGAGATGCCAAAGGTAAAATCCTTTTGCGACAATTGTTATCTCATACTTCCGGAGTGCGTCCCTATCTTCCTGAACCGCGCGTAGATAATTACAATCATTTGGATTCTGCCATTATTGAAATATTGCCGTTAGATACGGTTTTTACTCCGGGAAGCCGGTTCCAGTATGGAGGGCTTGCCATGCAGATTGCCGGAAGAATGGCGGAAGTGGCAATGGAACAGGAGTTTGAAACTCTCTTTCAAGAACTATTGGCGCAACCATTGGAAATGAAGAATTCTCATTTTACTCCGATAAATACTGATGGCGGACATGCCCCGATGTTAGGTGGTGGTCTGTGTACTACCTTGAACGATTATATTCATTTCCTATCTATGATTTACCATGAAGGAACGTATGAAGGAAAACGGATACTGACTGCGGAGACAGTAAAGGAAATGCAGGCTAATCAAGTAAAGGATGCCCTTGTTTCTCCCGGGGAATACACGGAAATAGCACTGGGACAGTCGCATACCGGTATCTATGGATTGGGCGAATGGCGTGAATTAATAGATAAGAAGACGGGCGAAGCCTATCAAATCAGTTCTCCGGGTTGGGCTGGCGCTTACCCCTGGATAAATAAACGTGATAGTGTTTACGGCTTCTTTATCGCCCATGTAGTAGGTCCTTCTGCTAAGGAAGACGGTTTTTCTTCGTTCTATGGCAGTCCTGTGATTTCTCGGACGGTTTCGGAGATTGTTAAATAGTCAATATATAGAATAAGCCAAATATTATGAAACAAACTGTTATTGCTATCATCTGTTTTTTGTGTCTTTCGTCATCATATATACAAGCGCAGAAAATAAATCATCCTTCACTCTTATATACTCCGCAACGCATTCAGCAAGTGAAGCAGCGTATGCAGAATGAACCGAAATTGCAGGAAGCTTGGGAAAGCATTAAACAGACTGCCGATGCAGCTTTACAAAAGAATGACTTCAACAAACTGGATTATCTGGCATTGGCTTATCTGATGACAAAGGACAAAAGCTATGCAAATTCAATAAAAGAGATATTGCTGAAAGCTGTGAAAGCCGAAACATGGGGAGATAAGGAAATGCTGGCACGTATCCCGGTGTGGCACTCACATCTGAGGTTGGCACATAAAAGTTTCCTGTGCGCTATGGGTTATGATGCAGCCTATGATATTCTTTCATCTTCGGAAAAGAAAGAGATTGCTCAAGGCTTAAAACGACTTGCTCTGGAACCTGCATTAGGTGACTGGCTGTTGGAACCGACCCGTATCCACTCATTGAATTCAATGGGGCATAACTGGTGGACTTCCTGCGTTTGCCAAGGGGGATTATTGGCAATGAGCCTTCAAAACGAAATCCCCGAAGCCAGGGAATGGGTGGAGCAACTTCACGAATCTCTTCCCGAATGGTTCGACTTTGCAGGTGATGTATTGCAGCAGAAAGCAAAGAGTTTTGATGAGGCCGGCGGAATGTATGAAAGTCTGAATTACGCCAACTTTGGTATTCAGGAAGCTTTGTTGTTCAGGATAGCTTGGATAAATACTCATCCCGGACAGAATCCGGGTAATATTCCTCAATTAGCAAAATTGCCGAGTTACTTCTCACAAGTCTGCTATCCGCGTACAGGTATGCTACATAGTTTGAATTTTGGAGATAGCCATAAAAATGTATCGGCAGAATCCAGTATGATGCTATTGTATGCATTGGGGATGAAAGATCCAACTATTTTGTGGTATATATCTCAAGTGGAACAAGGACAACATCGTGATGGCTTTTTCCTGAATCGTCCGATGGGCTTTCTTTATACTCCCGATTTGAGTAAGGCACCCGCTATACCTCAATTACCGACTTCTCAATTATTTTCTGATTTTGGCTGGGCTACGATGCGCAATTCGTGGGAAAAGGATGCTACGATGCTGGCTGTAAAAAGCGGTCATACATGGAATCACTCTCATGCGGACGCCAATTCCTTTATTATATTTCACAAAGGAGTGGACATTATAAAAGACGGTGGAAATTGCTGGTATCCTAATCCTGCTTATCGAAATTATTTCTTTCAAAGCCAGGCGCATAATGTAGTACTGTTCAATGGCGAGGGACAACCCCGTGAGCAGCAATATAGCGGTTCTACTTTGCGGGGATATTTATATCATCTTTTGGATGCGGGAAATGTGAAATATGTCCTGGCTAATGGAACGGGGCCCGTTTCAAACAATTTCAGCCGTAATTTCCGTCATTTTCTTTGGATGGATGATGTGATTTACATGATTGATGATTTAAAGACGCATAAGGTCGGTCGTTTTGAATGGCTGTGGCATACCAACGGGACTTATAAAAAGTCGGGAGTTGACGTGAATGTGACGAATGGTAATTCTTCCGTTGTGATTCGTCCTCTTTATCCCCGTTTGCTTGCTAAGTCCGATTTTGTGCACGATTATCCGGAAGATTTGTATTGGGAAGAAATACAGGCTCCAACTGAAGATCTGAAAGGTACCGAAACTTATTATTCATTCCATTTGCCCGCAGAAGTGAACCGTGTAAAAGGGCTGACAGCTATTATTTTGAAGGATACTCCTGATGAAAAAGATCTGCCGCAAATGGAACGGCGGGAAGGACAAGATTGGATTGGGCTTCGTATCCGTCATAAAGGGAAAGTGACCGATCTTTATATTAATCAATTAGCAGACGGCAGGCTGATGCACAGCAACTCATGGATTATGCCGGACGGCTGGATGACAGATGCCTATATGTTTGCAGTCTCTTATCCTGAAGGAACGGAAGCCAAAGACGCCACAGATTTCTTTATCTGCTATGGAAGTGCATTAAGACGTGATAAGGAAACCTATTTTTCTTCTTTGGCCAAGTTGTTTGTCATTCAAAAGGAAGAAGATAAGAAACTCAATCTTTGGATAGACGGACAACCGAAGATAAATGCCAGTTTCAGGAGTAAGAAAAAGCCTGTAAGAGTAGAGGTTAATAATAAGAGAATTCCTGTTGTTTATAAACAATCCCAATTGAGTATAAAGCTGGTAGATTAACACTCATTTTTAATGAGGAATGTGTTTTGTTTTTGTATAAACCTACATAAAATTAGGGATATTTTATGTAGGTTTGCATTGTTTTATCAAATATGAATCCTATGAATAATCTGATACGACATATAACAAGCCTTATATTTATTTCTTTTTTTCTGTCTGCCTATCCTATTTCTTATTCCTTTCGCGGTCTGTCAGAAACAAATGGATTATCTGATTTAACGGTCAGTGCCTTGTATAAAGACTCCGTAGGTTATCTTTGGATTGGAACAGCTACGTCAGTTGAATGTTTTGATGGCTTCCGTTTCAAGCATTATCCGATATTCGGAGATGATGAGAAACTGAAATGGGTGAATGTTATTGCAGAAACGCAAGGCAATCAGATTTGGGTGGGAAACGATATGGGCCTTTGGCGGATAAATAAAGAATCCGGTAAATTAGAACCGTTTGTTGCTGAAGTGATAAAATTCGGAGTTCGTTCTTTATTGACCGATGCGCAGGGAACCTTATATATTGGCAGCGAAAAAGGATTGTTTGTCTGCAAAAATAATGAAATGAAGCAGATTACTATCAATGCGGATATGTGGTCATCGGATAATTTCATAGTCGATTTGAATATGGGAGAAAAAGATACATTATGGATTCTGACCCGCTCCAAACTATATTCAATGAATCTGTCTACCCGAAAAATAACTTTATGTCCATACGGTGACAATGATAGACAGGATTATACTTATCGGAAAATGGCACGAATTGGTTCCAGGCTCTATTTAGGAACAATGGAACATGGAGTGGTTGTTTTCGATATATCGACAGGGAAGTTCAGGGATAATTGGATTGATTTGGGATGCAATGTAATTTCCTCTTTGTCGGGTGACGGAAAAGATATACTTTATGTTGGAACAGACGGAAATGGAGTACATTTTGTATCTGTCACGGAAAATAAGGTTATGAAATCTTTCTGCTATGAACCCGGTACTAATGGCGGAATCCGCTCTAACTCAGTCTATTCATTGCTGGTGGATAGGGAAGGATTGATATGGGTTGGATTCTATCAGTTGGGACTTGATTATACACTGTATCAGAGCGGGCTTTTCTCTACCTATTCTTATTCTCCTTATTTTGACTCAAAAGACATACCGGTACGGGCCATAGTTATCAATGAGAATGAAAGATTGATAGGTTCCCGCAATGGTTTGTTCTATGTTGATGAGAAGAATCGGCGTTTTAGGAGTTTCAAGTCACCTCAATTACGCTCTAATATGATAATGTGTATTTACCCGTTTCAGGGAAAGTATTATATCGGTACGTATGGTGGTGGCATGTATATACTGGATTCTTCTACATTAACTATCCGTGATTTTGAACCTTCGGAGTCTCCTTTTGTGAAAGGACATGTTTTCTGCATCAGGTCGGACAATGACGGTTGTCTGTGGATTGCCACTTCAATGGGGTTGTATCAGTATAAAGACGGCGAACAACTCAATCACTATACCAGTTCGAATTCCAAACTCCTGGAAGGTAATGTGCTTGATATATGCTTTGATTCTACAGGAAAAGGCTGGATTTGTACGGCTACCGGTTTATGTATCTGGGATCCTTCCACTCGTAGTATAAAATCAGATGTATTCCCCGAAGGCTTTATACATAAAGAGAAAATCAGGACAGTATATGAAGACTCTTCCCACGAGCTTTATTTCCTTCCGGATAAAGGCCCTATTTTTATTTCCGATTTGTCGATGACTCATTTCCGAAGATTCCAGCCGGGTACTCTTTTGGAAGGGAAAGATGCCATGTTTATGATCGAAGACCGTGAAGGGTGGCTGTGGATTGGTACGAATCTGGGCTTGTACCGTTATGATAAAAAAAGTACAATTGTTCCTTATACTTTTGTGGATGGATTACCGAGTTCTGTTTTTATTACCTGTTGCCCTGTTATAGATGCTTCGGGAACAATCTGGTTTGGCAATTCCAAAGGATTGATTTATTTGACCAGGGATTTACGTGATATAGATGAAGAAAATAGTTATCCCCTGGCTATCACAGATGTATATGTGAATGGTAAAGAACCTTATCATCCTGCTATACAGAGAGAACAGCATCTCTATAAAGTCTCTTTGGAACCGTCGCACAAGAATCTGACTATCTGTTTCTCCGGATTTACCTATTCCGATCCTGCATATATGTCTTATGAATATAAAATGGAAGGGATGGATGATGATTGGCAGTTGTTAGGTGGTAAATCCGAACTGACCTATTATGACTTGTCTTCTGGGAAATATCAATTCAAAATCCGTCGGATTGGTGAGCCCGGTTCAGAAATCTGTTTATCAGTGACTATTGCTTCCTCTTTTAACGCGACCTTATGGGGAACAATTCTATTATTGATTGCAATAATATGCTTAAGCTATGCTTATTACCGGAGAAAAAAGAACTCTCCGGCTCTTGCGGCGGATGCCATAGAAACCGGAAAACCGATAGTTGAAGAAAAATACAGAAAGAGCAATGTGAGTATGGAAGAATGTCATCGGCTGGCAGACGAATTGGATATGTTGATGCAGGAAAAAAGACTGTATGTTAACCCTGATTTAAAGATTGCGGATTTGGCGTCAGTGCTGAACGTCTCTCCATATACATTGTCCTACGTGTTTAATCAGTTCTTGAACAAGAATTATTATGATTATCTGAATGATTACCGCATAGCTGAGTTTAAACGGTTACTTAATGAGGATGAATATTCAAAATATACCTTAAGTGCTTTAGCTGAACTGTGTGGTTTTAGTTCTCGCACTTCCTTTTTCCGCTATTTTAAAAAGACAACTGGAATAACCCCGAACGAATACGTCCAAAGTATAGGACGAACTAATGAAGATTGATTGTCGGAGTCTCATATAATAATTTGAGACTCCAGTTTGTGATTGTATAATTGATTGATTACCAGTAGGTATTACGACTTCTGTTTTCCTTCCAATAGGATGAAATCTATCCGCCCTTTTTTATTGTTTCTTTTCCGTATTTACCATTTATATTTGCCAGCGTAATGATAAACAAAAATCTAAGCAATGGAAAATATAAACATGAAATCCACTCAACTGGTTGCTGACTCTTATAAGAGTTATCATCATTCCGTTTATCTTTATATCTATTATAAAATAGGTAAGGACGAAGAAGCAAAAGATCTGTCACAAGATGTCTTTTTGCGTTTGATGGACTATAAGCAGATATTGCGTCCGGAAACAGTGAAACATTTTATATTCGCGATTTGCCGGAATCTAGTAACGGACTATTTGCGTCGTTTTTACAAAGCTCAAGAAGTAACTTCCTATCTTTTCGACCGGATTCCTACTTGTATCAATGAAGTGGAGAGTCAGATCATTGCCAATAATCTATTGACATGCGAATGGGAGCGCGCCAATCAGCTTCCTGAACAACGTCGGAAGATTTATATCATGAGTCGTTTCGAAAATAAATCCTCGGCTGATATTGCCGCCCAATTGGGAATTTCTTCCCGTACGGTGGAAAACCACTTGTTTATCAGTCGGAAAGAAATCCGTGAGTATATCCAACAGTGTATCTAATATTAGAATAAATAGTATAAATGTTAGTTTTAAATTTTATGTATATGAAAAAAAGTCTCTTCAGATTTTCATCGAGAAGGATTCTATTCTCCACGGTGATAGCCTCTGCTCTTATAGCAGGTGGCTCGCAGGCTGTCTTTGCAGATGCCGGGGAAATGCAAGTCGTATTGCAGACTGGTACAATTAAAGGTAAAATCGTGGATTCCTATGGCGAACCTGTTATTGGTGCCAATGTCAAGGTGAAAGGCACTACCAATGGTACGATAACGGATATGGATGGAAACTTTACTTTGAATAATGTATCAGGTGGTACGTTGGTGATTTCTTTTATTGGTTATAAGACGTTGGAAGTTTCTGTAAAAGGGACGAATCTGGCTAAAATTATCATGCACGAAGATACAGAGGTGCTGGATGAGGTTGTCGTGGTAGGTTATGGTACTCAGAAAAAAGAATCGTTGACAGGCTCGGTAACAGTGGTCGACCAAAAACTTTTTAAAGACAAAGGTACGGTGGCCAATCCGCTTTCGGCTATGCAAGGTCAGGTTCCGGGCTTACGCATCACCCGATCGTCGGCTGCTCCTGGTGAAGAAGGATGGGGTGTCTCAATCCGTGGTTCTGTATCGAAGAACAAGGTAGAACCTCTCTTGATTATTGACGGTGTACCTGCCAGTGGTGTGAGTGAGATGGCTCAACTCAATGCCGATGACATCGAAACCATTAACTTTCTGAAAGATGCTTCGGCTGCTATTTATGGCGCAAAAGCAGCGGGTGGTGTGATTTTGGTAACTACCAAACGTCCCGATGCCGGCAGAACCAAGGTGGAATATAGTGGTTCGGTTACACGTAAAATTGTGGGTTTGCAGCCCCGCATGATGAGTATGGACGAATGGACGGATGGTGTGCTCCAAGCCCGCTTGAATGACGGCTATGGCGAAGACGACAACTGGGTGCGCTATGCCCGTTTGGCTAAAGCGATGAAGGGGAGTTGGATTAATCTGCATGGTGGAAATAATCCCGATGAAGATCCCATTCCGGGAGGATTCCGTGGTGTGGCCGATTTTGTGTTTCACGATATGAACTGGACTGATGTGCTTTGGGGAAATGCCACTTCTACCCAGCATAACCTCAGCGTAAGCGGAGGTTCGGAAAAATCGACCTACCGACTTTCGTTGGGTTATTTGAACGACCAGGGGACGTTGCAATGGGGGAACAACTCGAACGAACGCTATAACGTACGTTTATTCAACAGTTTCAAGATAAACAACCGTATCAGCTTGGAAACCAACATGTCAGCTAGTCGTCAGCATCAGGTGGCTCCTACACAGATTGGTAGTATATTAGGCAGTAGCATACCGCAGCCAGGGTTACCGGTTTCGACCATCGATGGCAAACCGTATGCGTGGGGAGGCATTCATACCCCTAACTGGTCGGCCGAATTGGGTGGTGACAACAAACTTGTGGTGACCACAATGAATGTGAACGAGATTTTGAAAGTGAACATTTTGGATGGTCTTGATTTTCAGGGAACTTTGGGATACTCAACGAACAATGCGGCCCGTGACGAACAGTATCTTTCAATTGATTGGTATCAATACGATGGCACACCGATTCAAAACGAGAACTCTCCCTATCCTGCAAAAGAAAAATCATCGTATACTAAAAGTTCTGCGCGTACCGACAATTACACGGCATCAGCTTTCCTCACTTATAAGAAATTATTTGATGAGGTTCATGACATATCGCTTATGGGAGGTGTGCAATATGACTATGCCGCTTACGATTATAGCGGTACCAAAGCAATGGACGTGGAAGCGGCAATCGAATCGCTTAACGGTAAAGGACAAATTTACATAGACAAGGTAGACCGTTGGGAGGAAGCCATTCTCTCTTATTTCGGTCGCTTGAATTACAACTATAAGTCAAGATATATGGTAGAAGTGAATGCTCGCTACGACGGCTCTTCGAAATTCTTGCCCAAGAATCGCTGGAACTTCTTCTGGGGCGCATCAGCCGGATGGCGTATCACTGAAGAGAAATTCATGGAGAACTTGCGTGACTATGTGAATGAACTAAAACTACGTGCCTCATATGGTGAGGTAGGTAATCAAAATGGTATTGGACGCTATGATGGCATCCAACTTTACAATTACAAATCGAACAGTGGCGCTTTGTTGGGCAACTCGAAAGGAACCTATGTGGAATCTGCCGGACTGGTGAGCACCGTGCGTACTTGGGAACGTATCTACAACTATAACTTGGGGATTGACTTCGGATTCCTCAACAATCGCCTTACGGGTACGTTCGAGGTCTTTAAAAAGAAAAACGACAATATGCTGGTTTCGCGTCTGCACCCCGGTGTATTGGGTGGAACTGCTCCCAGTACTAATAGCGGTAAGTTTGAGGCCAATGGTTACGATGCCAGCTTGACTTGGCGTGACAAGATAGGCGGTTTCAACTACCACGTTGGCGGTACGTTAACCTATATGACCAACAAACTAGTCGATGGAGGTAACATCGTGGTGAGCGCAGGTTATAACGAAGCTGTGAATGGCTACCCACTCAACTCGGTATTTGGTTACCGCTATGTGGGCAAGGTACAAAACCAAGACCAACTGGACTATTACGTGGACAAATATGTGGGCAGCAACTCTATCGCTCTACCTGCCAACTTGCGTTTGGGCGACCACATGTATGAAGATGTGAACAAAGACGGTAAACTGACACAAGACGACCTTGTATTTCTTGGTTCCGACGACCCAAAATATTCGTTCTCGTTTAATTTCGGATGCGAGTGGAAAGGATTCGATTTCAATACCGTATTCCAAGGTGTGGGCAAGCGTACCATCTATCGTGAAATCGACTCTTGGAAAGTGCCTTTTAAAGCTATTTGGCTGAACACTACTAACCAGTCGGTAGGTAATGTATGGAGTCCTGAAACTCCCAATAACCATTTCCCTACTTATTCAAACAGTAATGACATCAATAACTACAACTACATTCCCTCTACCTGGTCGGCCGATAACGGAGCTTACCTGCGTCTCAAAGAGATTGTACTTGGTTACACATTGCCAAAGGCATGGATGAATAAGAGCGGTTTTATCAGCAACCTGCGTATTTATGTATCGGGCGCCGACTTGTGGGAAAAATCGTATATCACCGATGGTTGGGATCCCGAAGCCACCCGCAAAGTGGAAAACAAGCAACGCTATCCGTTTAACCGCACCGTGACTTTCGGTGTGAATGCCATATTCTAATTTTTATTCTTAATATTGAAGATAACAATGAAAAAAATAGCATATATTTTAGGAATCATTTGCGCCATGACCATGCAGTCGTGTTTGGACCTTGAACCCAAGACGCAATTGGCGGATACCAACTATTGGAAGTCGCCCGAACACTTCAAACTTTTTGCCACCCAGTTCTACAGCTGGTCGGCCGACTTTCGATGGCTCGACGACAGTCAGCACGCTGATATTCGCTCGGACTTGTTTGCCGGTAGCACGGTGAACATCTATAGTAACGGAACGAACAGCATTCCGTCATCCGACAAGCATTATACCGACAATTACAATCGTATTCGCCAAGTCAACACCTTGTTGCAACAGGCTGATGCGTATGAACAACAAGCCGACATTGCCATTTCAGTGGGGGAAGCCCGTTTCTTCCGTGCTTATTGTTACTTCGAGTTATTGCAGGCTTACGGTGACCTTATCATAGCCCGCACGCCGCTCGACATCGACTCGCCTGAGATGCAGAAGGCTCGCAATCCGCGTACCGAGGTGGCTGACTTCATCATTGACGACTTGAAAGAAGCCGCTAAACTATTGCCCGTTGATAAGGCTATCAGCAGCAGCGATGAAGGTCGCCTTTCCAGCGAAGCCGCTTTGGCGTTTCTTTCGCGTGTAGCCCTTTACGAAGGTACATGGGAGAAATTTCATAATGGCGGTCAAAATACCGAACGTACAAAAGATTTGCTCAATACCGCAGCACAGGCGGCTCATGATGTAATGGCGGGCGGAGCATTCGAACTTTTTGCTCCTCAAGAATTGGGTACGGAGGCCTACAAGTATCTCTTTATCTTGGAGAATGAAAAGTCGAACCCTGCCAGTATCAATAAAACAGGTAATAAAGAGTATATCTTTACCCGCCGTCACGACCCTGTTATCAATTCTATCGGGTTCAACATAACCCAAGGGCGTTTGGGTAATGCCTTGTATGTTACTCGTAAAATGGCTAATATGTATCTGCAAAGCAATGGGTTGCCCATCAATCCCCAAACGTGGAATTACACGAAAGTGGATGATGAATATAAAAATCGCGACAACCGCATGAACAATCAGCTTATGGTGCCCGGACAAACTTACTGGGGTACAAACGGCGGACGCATTGATTGGAGCGGCAATGCAGCCGAAATAGCCAATGCCTCGCATAGGAACTTCATGCCTCAGACGGGTACGGGGTACTTTCCCCACAAGTGGTGTAGCGAACGCGACGGAGTGCCTACCGGTATGGAAGCTTACGATTTCCCTATAATCCGCTATGCCGAGGTACTGCTGAACTATGCCGAAGCCGTGTTTGAACGCGATGGACAAATATCGGATGAAGACTTAGCCATCAGTTTGAACCTGACACGCAAACGCATCAACCCCGAAATGCCTGACTTGACTAACGACTTTGTTACGGCAAATAATTTGGATATGCGCACAGAGATTCGTCGTGAGCGTACCATCGAATTTTTCGATGAGAATTTCCGCATTGATGATCTGAAGCGTTGGAAAACGGCCGAAGACGAAATGCCGATGAACCTCACCGGTGTGAAGTGGAAAGGTACCGATTTTGAAAACAGATGGCCTGATGCTTCCTTTAAGGAGAAAGATGGTGAAGGTTGTATTATCCACGAGAAAGGACGCAACTGGCATGAAAAGCATTACTTATTGCCGCTGCCCACCGACCAGCTCAAACTGAACTCCAACTTGAAACAAAATCCGGGTTGGAACCAATAATCCATTCATTATTCATTTATAAAGTAATCGAATTATGACATACAAAAATATACTTCAAAAGGGTGCGTTTGCAGCACTGATTACAGCTGGCTTAATGATGACCGTTTCGTGCAACGATGACGATGTATCCCCTGTTTTAGAAGAGAGAGTGCTCGTTAAGGAAATCAACCTTGAGGTGACTCCCGAACTGCCTCTGCTGATAGGCACTGATACTTTGATAAAATATACCGTAGGCCCGGATGAGGCTTTCAACAAAGAGGTGGTATGGAAATCGACTGTGCCCGATGTGGCTACCGTAGATGCCGAAGGACGCATCACTGCAGTGAAGGCCGGTAATACGGTCATTTCGGCCAAACCGGTTGTAGGCTATTCTGCCACTTCGACCATCAATGTGAAGGTGGTAAACGAAATCATTCACATCACTGATATCAGTCTTACTAATGAAGAGCTTGAAGTGTTTGTTACCTCGACTCTGCCGCTCATTTGGCAGACTACTCCGGTCGATCCCACTTACCCCGGAGTGATTTGGAAAAGCCTTACTCCCGATAAAGCCACCGTCAATGAAAAAGGCGAGGTGAAAGGTGTGGCCGAAGGAACGGCACGCATACAAGTCACCGCTACTGACGACAAACATTTCACAAAAGTGTTTGA
>OHRH01001241.1_pt1 | contig 12523 bp, 10 predicted proteins | sample 1578391 | NCBI WGS metagenome assembly OHRH01 (sample SAMEA3879599, study PRJEB24766) | human gut metagenome | biome: human-associated habitat; feature: feces | place: USA | collected 1985/1987 | reverse complement strand
TCTGATTGAACTTCTTCAATATAACGATTATAATTTTCTATTGTTTCTTCTGCCTCTTGATTATTTGATTGTGTAGAAATACTATTCTGCAAATATTCTTGTTTTAATGATTCTAAATATTTTTCAATTGGTAAATTTATCTTATAAACTTCAAATTCATGCTGCCAATATTCTTCTTCCGAACCAAATTGACTTATAAGAGCCTGAGCCTCCTCACTATTAATCGAATCATTTATTGTAACTTTTAAATCATCTAAATAATCATTGATTTCATCATCAGACACAGAATATCCCGCTGCAATAGCTCTTTGATAAGTCGCATCGCGTTGTAACATATATTCTACTGCCTTATCTTCAGCGTCTGACTGTTCATACCCTGCTAAAATGTAGAATTCAGTAGCTTGTTCAATATCCTTTGTAGTAATAACACCACCGGATTTACCTCTTGCGTAAATAGACTCATCTGTTTTATCTCGATAGGGATCCAATAATTGTCCGGCTTTCTTCATCAAATCAATATTAGACTCTTTTTCATTTATCACATAGATATTCTCGACTTTAAGTGGTCGAACGTCTGCATTATATGGGAAATAGTAAAATATAATTTTTTTACCTTCCTTTAGATTTTCTAATTCATAACCACAATTTCTACAATCTAACTGCAGTGTATCGACATTTTTAAAATCCTCATCTTGTTCATTCAATTTATCCAAACGAACAACTATATTGTTATTCTCTATAGATTCTACAATCCCGCTTCTGTTAAGATGGTATACCCCCGAAGAATACATTGTGTCATTTCTTTTTTTCAGTCCTAATAACACCAAAAGCACACCTAAAATGCATAAGACATATATTATTTTTTTCTTCATTAAGTTTCTCCTCACTCCATTGACTTGCTGTGCATTTTTGCTGTTTTCGGGGAACAGTTCCTGCATTCTTTGACTTGTTCCTCATTTATAAATATAACACAATTTTATCAGGATACGAAGAAAATGTCAGCCAGAAACTTCTCTTCTCTACATTTTCCCAGTCTTTTTTATGAAACCATATGGAACACATTTCATATGGATACGTAACTACTTTCTCTTCTCCTGGTTCTAATTTTTCTACCATAGAACCGTAATGTTCTGAATTTCCCATTAGAAGTTCCTGTGAGATTGCTGTTCCAACGCCTGTTGTCTCTAACGACAGATAAGTGATTGGCACTTCTTTTTCTTCCTCCGTTGTGTTCTTCAGACATACACTCACTTCTATTATTTTTGTATCATAATTCACTTTACTCGTATCTATCCCACTATTCTCATAAATTGCTGCCTGTTCTTCTGTGGACAGCCATTTTACTCCATTCGCTGAAATTTTAACTCCATCCAGAAATTCGAGAGATTCTCCCTTTTCTGCTGTCTCAACTTTTCTTGCCGGATATTTTTGATTTATATTTCGATACCCGGCTATAAATCCACCAAATAATACAATTGCCGTCATGATGATGATCTTTTTTCTCATACACTCACCTATACTGTCATATGCTCTTTTATTTGTCCCATATCCATTCTAAAAATTTCATCTGAAACTTTTTCTAAAGTCTCCGTTGTATGACAGGATATAAGAATTAATGCTCCTCGTTCCTTTTCTTCACCGACAATCTGCCATAATATTTCTTCGCTCTTTTCATCTAATGCATTCGAAGGTTCATCTAAGATAATCAGTTCTGGTTTTTCCATGATTGCAGCTGCAATCCCTAGTTTCTGTTTCATTCCAAGAGAATATTTCCGATATTTTTTGTACATTACATCCTGCAGCCCCACTCTCTTTAAAACATCTTTCACCTCTGCCCCACTGATTTGTCCTTTAATTGACGCAAGCATCATTAGATTTTGAAATCCACTGTAAGAATCTAAAAAGCCTGGTTTTTCAATAAACACGCCCACACTTGGAGGAAATGAAAACTCTTTTCCAAGAATTTTTCCATCAATCTTTACTTCCCCCACAGTTGGAAGTACTAATCCACAGATTACTCGCATAAGCATAGATTTTCCACAACCGTTTTTCCCTTGCAGTCCATAAACCTTTCCTCTTTCCATAGAAAGTGTAATTCCACTGAGGACCTCATCTGCTCCAATTTTTTTACTGATATCTGTAAGTTCAAGATACATATTTCCCCTTCTTTCTTTAAAACAGATCTTTTCTTTTTAAAATTTGATACCCAATTACAGCCATAAAGAAAATAATTCCTACACTAACTGCTCCTTGTGTCAGAAATCCAACATCATCCATAGCAAACATCATCTGACGTATACACATAAAATAATTTCCTATTAAAAACGGATGGATCTGATATACACTGGAAATTAAAATAACAATAGAAACCAAAATTCCAGTTACTGCATTGATTGCTAATGATACAATATACTGAATATAAGTAAGTGCCAGCAATGCCACAAAAAATACAAGAACCATTGAAAAAATACGGAAATTATTTTTGTTGATTTCCAATCCCAGATAATCCTTTAGTAACTCTAAATTTATCCCTTCTACAGCACTCTTCGTACAAAAAGAAAAAACAAGAAATGCTATTGCTGTCACTGCCAGATATCCCATACATTCCAGCCAAATTTTCAAATGACTTTCCATCCACCACTGTTTTCTGTTTTTCAGACGTAAGAGCATTTGCTGTTCGTATTTTTTTGAGAATTGTCCTGTCAGTTTTCCAATCAATAAAACAAAATATATCAAATACAAAGACCAGTACGGTGGAATATTAAAAGTCTCTTTTCCTTCCGATTGTGTATAAGGAACTGTCCCCTGAAAAAAGCAGATTACATAATCCCAAAAGTGAAGTTTCCACTCCTGTCCATTCACAGTATTATATTGTTGGATCAGATTACGAAAACCTACACACTGCACGAGAACCAGCAAAAATACAAAGCCATACTTTTTCCAACTTTCTTTAAAAAATATTTTCAAGTCAACTTTCCACATGGCCTCATCTCCTATCTCCAGATATCTCTCCGCTCAATCATCTTTTCCCCTATCAGTTTCTCGATGAAGGAAACGACAATTCCAATCTGAATAATTCCTAACCACTTACCAGGCGTATTCCATGATGTCTGCCATACTGCGAACAGACTAAAATAGATCTTTCCGTAGTGAAGTGCTTCTATTCCAAGTGGAATTAAAAGAACAATCCAAACGAAAAACAGGGTCTTTGGATACCACAAGGATAGATCTACAATTGTAAAAAGTAACATTAATTTTAAAACATACATCAACCAAATAACAACAGCTACAGATAAAAAATTGGACTTTACAACGTTTCCTGTCTGCCCAAAATAAACGCTTTCCATAGTATCCCAATTGATCAGATTTCTGCTAAAAATCCAGCCAGTAAATGTAGCCATTAGGATAATTATAAAAGAAATTCCCGCAGCATATACCAGACTCTCCTTCAGTTGTTGCTGAAACATTCTTTTTCTCGATTGATACCGTAAGATATATTGAATGTTCAAGCTGTCCTGTTTACATTTGATTACGAAAAAAAGTACAAACGGAAATATGGTCAATCCACTGTAAAGTGCTCCCTGCTGTGCAATAACATAATCTATCGTACTGGCCGAAAGATGATAAAACTGATACATCTTCTTCTGCTCGGACACTGTCCAAAAAGAACAAACTATCATCCAAATCAGTTCAGCTGTCAGAAGCCATCTATGTTTCATCAAAGAATCTCTCACATGATAAAATGTCTGTTTTGATTTAGAATACATCTTCCTTCGCTCCTTTTTTCATGAATACAAAGAACGTTACTGGAATTCCAATCCCCATTGAAACCACTGGAATCCACCATGCGACGATTCCATGTCCCGGCTGAACCCAATATACACTGGAATAGTCAATATGATTTGTAATGGTACAGATAACGTGCAGAATCAGCTGTACAAAAAACGGAAAAATCAATACGACAATTTTATAATCTGACAAAAAACTTACAGACAAACAAACACAAGCCCAAATTCCTGCCATCAAAAATTGAAGTACCAAAAAAAACGTTGTATATATCATAGGATGCGTAAAGAAAATCTTATAAAACAGCATCAACGGTGTAAGTATATTATCTCCCATTGTTGAAAGCGGTGCTAAGTTTGGCAGAAGAACCAGACTGCACATTAAATTAAAAATCAATGGAACAAGAACTGCAATTCCCCCGCTCAGAAAAGCAGCAGCATATTTTGCTTTGAGATAATCTTCTCTCTTTGTTCTCATATAAATATTTTTTATTACGCCTTCTTTGCAGTCCTCAAAATAAGAAGTTCCAAATGGAAGGCTTGCAAGGATAGGTAGAATTAAGAAGAATATAAACCCTTCCAAATTTGACGGACTTCCGGCCATCCATGTTTCTGCTGCACTATGTGGCGACAGAATTGGGAATTCGTTATAGAAATTCGTCAGATTAGCTCGATATGCGGGGATTATTTCCCGGATTACATGTGCAATTCCAAGCACAGTTCCTATCAGCATGGATAATACCATCCCCTTTCCGCTCATTGCCCGTTTCATCTCTGTCTTAAAAATCTGTTTCATGCTTTTCCCTCTTTCTTAAATTATATTTTCAAAGGGAAGAGAAAGGGGATGCTATTTTGTTGGAAAGACCACCTTTACGTCATCAATTCAGTACAATATAGCGCCGGATATCGTAATCTGGATTATCAATGACAGCTCCGGTCGGATTAATTTCCAAATACATTGCTTCTGAGTCTAACAATGCATCATTTACAACAAAAATCATCGGCATTACTTTTTCTTCCTCTGGTGCAAAAGTTTCAGCATAATAATTATGATTCAATATTCGCGGTTTTTCCTCCCCCAAATAAGTTACTTCGCCTATATAGTCACTGTACTTTGATGGTGCCGAAAGAAACCTCAGGCGTATATATCCCCAGATAAGATCGTTTTCTATCGTTTTACTACTTTGATTTTTTACAGAAAGATTGACTACAACGTAAGAAAAATCATTTGTAATATTTCCTTGTTCATCTAACACTGCTCCCGGATAATCTGCAAGATTTTTCCCTTCCGGAAGTGCATACCCCGGATACTCCTTTCCTTTTGTCCATGATAAAACTGTGAAACTATAATATGTGCTTTTTATCGCGTTTCCTGTTGAAACTATATTTTTTTCATCGACTCCGAGTTTGTTTGCAAATTCTTTAGATACTTCATCTGGCTCCTCTTCTTGGGCTACCACATCAAGACTTTTTTTAAATTCATTTTCTTTTTCTATATTCTCTTTACTTATGCTACCTGTTCCGCTTTGTAAGAAATTAACAGATAGTAACACGAATATAATGACAAAAGAAACACCCGCACAAGTTATTATTTTCTTCTTCACAAATATCTCCTTCCGTCATTCATTCCCAACATAAACAACTCCTGTATGACACATGTTTTCAGTTATTTCATAACATCCTCCTGTTCCATTCAGATTCAAATATAAATTCTTAATATCTTTTTCATTAACAATCCATGCCATATTGACTTGAACACTCTCACCAGGCTTTAACGATGGAATATAATTCTTCCCTTCACCATAGTCATCTTGTACGCTGGAATAAGTCATTTCAGCTGTTTTGGCAACACTGTCACTTATATAATAATCATAGTCCTCACCAGCTTCTGTACCAGGCATGTAAATAGTATACGTGCCATCATTCTGTTTCGAAAGAGCAATCAGCGTGCCTATATAGAGCATATGATTGAGTTCTTCCTCTGATATATTTGTGTATGTGACAGTCAAAAACAGTAATTTCTGATCCATGTTTTCTTCTCTTACAACTGAATCCAGATTATTTACACCATCACCTTTTTTTATATATGATAAATGATTCTGTACCAGTTTTCCGTTTGCATCAACCGCCGTCTTCCAGGCTTTCGGAATTTTATCACTGTCTAAAAGCTGTAAATTATCTGCGATCTGTACTTTATCTACACAAGCTGTCACCTTATCTGTAGTAATGTTATTTCCGTTATTATCTTCAGCATAAGAATCTAAATTAAAAGCTTCTCCAATTTGACGAACTGACAGCTGACCATTTGTTACATCTATTTTATCTGCATAGACTGTCGGTTCAATAATATCACTCCAGGTAATCATGTCAGCAGTTTTGATCATTTCATCCTCTTCCGTAATCACAAGATTTTCAGCAAATTTATATGCTTCTTCTTTTGAAATTGTATTTCCAATATAGAGTGTCAAAACACGATATTCTTCCGGACAGAGAAGATAAATTCTTTGATCAAATGAGTTTTCTCCATTTATTGTATTGTATTTGAGATAAATTCCATCATAGGATCCGAAAACATGATTTTCACTTTCTATAACATTTCTATCCAACAATGATTTATCCAAACTCTTCTCATCCATCAAAACAGTATCAACGGTTATCCCTGCTGTATCAAGTGTATCTTTATAGCCTAACTTATACCCTTCGGCGATCCACTCCATTCCTTCTGGAATATAGTTTGATGTAACAGAGATTTCATGAATCTCTTCTGGAAGTTTTACGTCTTCAGAATTCTCATCTGATTTTATGGTGGTTAAAGTACCGTAGTTTCCCTGTTTTTCAAGGTACATATGATAAAGCTTTGTTCCTGCATAAGCAACGGTTGATGTTGCAATAATGCACACAGCTGCCGCAGCCGCTACCCTGCTTATACTTCGGTTTAACTTGCTTTTTCTCTGCATTGGTGTAATGTTTGATGAATTTACTTGTTTTTCTACTTCTTCCTGAATCATATCGTGAATAAAGTCCGGAATATCTGGAAAGTCGTTTTTTAATTCGTCTAATCTCATATAAAAATCTCCTCCAATTGAATCTTCTTTTTCAGCGTTTTCCTCGCCCTTACAAGTCTCTTTTGTACAGCGCCTTCGGATATCTCAAGGATCTGAGCAATCTCTCTTATATTGAACTCCTCCATATAATAAAGGATCACCGGAATCCGCAGTTCTTCTTTCAGTTCGTTTACAGCTCTATACAATTCACTGTAATCTCGATTCTCCTTAGGTTGCTTCATATTTTCTGCATATCCTTCATCCAAAGGTTCATTGACGTTGATGCGCCTTGCAATGTTATAGCATTCATTGATTAATATCCGCATCAACCAGGTCTTTGCATAGCGATCTTTTTTTAATGTATCTATTTTAGAAAATGCTTTCACAATCGATTCTTGTATTGCATCAGCACAATCCTGGTCATCTGACAAAATTGTTTTTGCTGTTGCATACAATTGTCGCTCTGATGAAAGAATCAATTCTCCAAGTGCCTCCTTCGTCAATTTGGTACCCCCTTTTTGCCAGCCAGCTTTTATTTACATAGATTAGACGGATTCAAAACAAAAATATCCCCTTAATTTTCAAAAATTATACTTTTTATTGTTTTGCAGTTTTCTTATATTATCTCATAGATTAACTCATTCATATAAAAGAAGTTTCTTGGGTAACCGCTTCCAAATCCTCCCCTAAATAACACTTTCCCAATATAAAGTCAAAAAAATCTCCCCTCACACCTAATGAAATCTAATTGATTCCATCAGATATGAGGGGAGATTCTATTTTTTATGATTCACTTTTCAGTGTACTTCCAAAGAAGCTTCTATGTATAATCTACTAACACCTATAATTAAGCGTTCTTCTTGGCAATTGCTGCCTGTGCTGCTGCAAGACGAGCGATCGGTACACGGAATGGTGAGCAGGATACATAGTCAAGTCCGATGCTGTCGCAGAACTCTACGGAGCTTGGATCTCCACCGTGCTCTCCACAGATACCTACATGCAGGTTTGGATTAACCGGTTTTCCGAGTTCGATAGCCATCTTCATGAGCTTGCCAACACCAACCTGATCCAGTTTTGCAAATGGATCGTTCTCGAAGATCTTAGCATCATAGTAAGCGTCGAGGAACTTACCAGCGTCATCACGGGAGAATCCGTATGTCATCTGTGTCAGGTCGTTTGTACCGAAGGAGAAGAATTCAGCTTCTGTTGCGATCTGGTCAGCTGTCAGAGCAGCTCTGGGGATTTCAATCATAGTACCTACCAGATATTTCAGTTTTTTGCCTTTTTCTTCCATTACTTTTTCTGCTGTTTCTACAACAACGTTTTTCACGTATTTCAGTTCCTTGATTTCGCCAACCAGAGGAATCATGATTTCGGGTACGATTTCGATACCTTCTTCAACAGAAACTTCAACAGCAGCTTCGATGATTGCTTTTGTCTGCATTTCTGCGATTTCAGGATAGCTTACAGCCAGACGGCAGCCTCTGTGACCCATCATAGGGTTCAGTTCGTGCAGGCCTTTTGCTTTGATTTTCAGTTCTTCAACTGTTTTGCCTGTTTCTTTCGCCAGAACTTCGAATTCTTCTTCTGTGTTAGGCATGAATTCATGCAGAGGTGGATCCAGCAGACGGATTGTAACAGGTCTTTCGCCCATTGCTTTGTAGATGCCTTTGAAGTCGTCTTTCTGGAAAGGTTCAATACCAGCCAGAGCTGCTTTTCTTTCTTCTACTGTTTCAGCCAGGATCATTTTTCTGAATTTCATGATTCTGTCGCCTTCGAAGAACATGTGCTCTGTTCTTGTCAGACCGATACCTTCTGCGCCGAAGTCGATAGCTGTCTGAGCGTCGTGAGGTGTATCAGCGTTTGTTCTTACTTTCAGCACTCTCTTTTCGTCAGCCCAAGCCATGAATTTCGCGAAGTTACCGCTGATTTCAGGGTCAACTGTGGGGATATCTTCGCCATAGATGTTACCTGTGGAACCATCCAGGGAGATGTAGTCGCCTTCTTTGAATGTTTTGCCACCCAGTGTGAATGTTTTTGCTTCTTCGTTCATTTTGATTTCTTCACAACCGGATACGCAGCATGTACCCATACCACGAGCAACAACGGCTGCGTGAGATGTCATACCGCCACGAACTGTCAGGATACCCTGTGCAGCTGCCATACCTTCGATGTCTTCAGGAGATGTTTCCAGACGAACCAGGATCACTCTGTCGCCAGCTTCAGCCTGTGCTTTTGCGTCTTCAGCTGTGAAGCATACTTTACCAGCAGCAGCGCCGGGAGATGCAGGCAGACCTTTGCCGATAGGAGTAGCTGCTTTCAGTGCTTTCTGGTCGAAAGCAGGGTGCAGGATCTGATCCAGCTGTTTAGGATCTACTTTCATCAGAGCTTCTTCTTTTGTCAGCAGACCTTCGTCTACCATTTCTACTGCGATACGCAGAGCAGCGTTAGCTGTTCTCTTACCGTTTCTTGTCTGCAGGAAGTACAGTTTGCCTTCTTCAACTGTGAATTCCATATCCTGCATGTCTTTGTAGTGGTTTTCCAGTTTATTTGCGATTTCCATAAACTGTGCATATACTTCAGGCATATCTTCTGCCAGTTTGGCGATGGGCTTAGGAGTACGAACGCCGGCTACAACGTCTTCACCCTGTGCGTTAACCAGGTATTCACCCAGCATAGCTTTTTCACCAGTTGCCGCGTTTCTTGTGAAAGCAACACCTGTACCGGATGTATCACCCATGTTACCGAATACCATCATCTGTACGTTAACAGCGGTACCCCAGCTGTAAGGGATATCGTTCATTCTTCTGTAAACGAATGCACGAGGGTTATCCCAGCTGCGGAATACAGCCATAGCAGCTTCAAACAGCTGTTCCTTAGGATCCTGAGGGAATTCTTTGCCCTGGTCATCCAGATAGATCTGTTTGAACATTTCAGCAACTTTCTTCAGGTCTTCTGCGGACAGGTCTGTGTCGTATTTTGCGCCAACCTGTTCTTTATATTCATCCAGTTTTCTTTCGAATTTGGATTTGGAAACGCCGATAACAACGTCAGCGAACATCATGATAAATCTTCTGTAAGAGTCATAAGCAAATCTGGGGTTGCCAGTTTTTCTTGCCAGACCTTCTACGGAAATATCGTTCAGACCCAGGTTCAGGACTGTGTCCATCATACCGGGCATGGATGCTCTTGCGCCGGAACGAACGGAAACCAGCAGGGGATTTTCGGGATCGCCCAGTTTTTTGCCTGCGATTTCTTCCAGTTTGCCCAGAGCCACTTCGATCTGTGCGATCATTTCGTCAGTCAGCTTTTTGCCGCCTTCGTTGTACTCTGTGCAGGCTTCAGTTGTGATTGTGAAACCCTGGGGGATCGGCAGACCCAGGATTGTCATTTCTGCCAGGTTTGCGCCTTTACCGCCCAGCAGGTTACGCATGGAAGCATTACCTTCGCTGAACATGTAAACATATTTTTTGCTCATACTTTTTACCTCCTGTAAACACTTTATAATGATAAAGATGATTTGGGATACATACAAAATCAAAATCCGCCGTCCTATCAACCGACGCATCTTGTAAAAAACTTTGCAAGCCGCCTCGCCTTCCCTTTTTCTTCCCAATAAGAAACAGACGTAATTTCTTCTTCAGGGCAAGTATTGATGCAGTTTGCCATGCTTTTTCTTTTGCAGAATTTTCCCTATACTAAGATTATACCAAAACGCCATGGAACGCAAGCCGATTTTTTTGATTTTTTTGAATTGTTTTTGACGTATTTTGCCGCGGGGCTATGTATACAATGTATGTTTTTCAATGAAATGCACAAAAAATTCCATGCGTTTTGTCCAAAACCACTAAAAGAAAAAAACAGCATTTCTTTTTTCCTCCATCTGCACTTTTCCCCGGACATCCCCCTTTCCTTGCCGCGGCAGCTTTTTGATTGACAGATTTCCTCTCAGGTACTACAATATTCATAACTACTTTGTATTGCAAGATAGGTGGTGTTTTCATGTTCCCTTCTCAAATGCGCAAAGGCATCCTGGAAGGATGTATCCTGGCAATCATCAGCCAGCAGGAAACTTATGGCTACGAAATTTCCAGACAACTCCAGCAGTATGGCTTCGGCGAAATTGCCGAGGGTACCATATATCCTTTGCTGCTGCGGCTTGAAAAACAGCAGTATATCACCGCCGCTTATCGTCAGTCGGAAATCGGACCAAAACGAAAATATTATCAGATCACAGAAGCGGGCAAAAGGGAAATGTATACCTTTTTCCAGAATTTCGCTCAGCTGTCCCAGTCCATTGCCCGTTTATCTAAACAGATTGGAGGAGATTTTCATGCGTCAGGAAACCAAAGCGCTTCTGGAACAAAATAATCAGCGGGAAACCCTGCTTTCTCCCGATTTTCAGTCCGTTCTCACGGATATGGTGGTCTATCTGAGAGCCTCCCGTCTGCCTTTTTCTCTCCAGGAACAGGTGCGTCAGGACATTACGGATATGTTTCTGGCAGGTCAGGCAAGAGGTGCCTCTCCTGCCGAAATCATCGGCATGGATTATAAAGTCTTTTGTGACACTATTTTACAGGAACTTCCTCAGAATAACCGCCGCACGCAAACGCTCTGTACCATCCGTGATATGTCCCTGGTTCTCTGCGTGGGAATGGCTGTTCTGTTCCTGCCGGAACTAATTGGTGTGCTGCTGTCACACACACCCTTTTTGACACTCACGTTGGGAAAACTGATTTTTCTCATAGTCCTCATTACCTTTGCTTACGCCCTCGTGGAGAATATCTGCAAAAACGCTTTCACCCCTACGGAAAAACAAAACGCTCTCATCAAAAACATGCATTTTCTATGGCTGTTTGTTGGTTTTATACTACTGTTTTTCCTGAAAAAACCCGCTTGGGAAATCCCCTTCTGGGTACCTCTGGCTGCCGTTGTTATTCTATTCTTATGTTACGGACTTCTGAACCATTTTCTGGACTGATTTACAAACAAAGAAAGCACGAAACCTTCTATTATATAGAGAGATTTCGTGCTTTTTTATTGCCGTTTTTCTAATATTGCCGATTTTTATGGAAGATTAGAATTCCATTTTTTCTTTCAGGTAAGGAATCAGGTCTGCGATAGGCATTCTTACCTGTTCCATAGTATCTCTGTCACGAACAGTTACGCTCTGATCTTCTTCAGATTCAAAGTCGTATGTGATGCAGAAAGGTGTACCGATTTCATCCTGTCTTCTGTAACGTTTACCGATGGAGCCGGTTTCGTCATATTCGCAGTGGAATTCTTTGGACAGCATGTTGTAAACTTCGATGGCTTTGTCACCCAGTTTCTTGGACAGAGGCAGTACTGCTGCTTTTACGGGAGCGATAGCGGGATGGAAATGCAGAACAGTTCTTACATCGTTTTCACCCACTTCTTCTTCGTCGTAAGCTTCGCACAGGAATGCCAGTGTCATTCTGTCTGCACCCAGGGAAGGTTCGATGCAGTAAGGGATATATTTTTCGTTCTTTTCCTGATCGTAGTATGTCATATCCTGACCGCTTGTTTCCTGGTGGCATTTCAGGTCGTAGTCTGTTCTGTCTGCGATACCCCACAGTTCGCCCCATCCGAACGGGAACAGGAATTCCAGATCGGTCGTCGCCTTGCTGTAGAAGCACAGCTCTTCTGGGGAATGGTCTCTGGCGCGCATCTCGT
>OHRH01001230.1_pt1 | contig 12645 bp, 20 predicted proteins | sample 1578391 | NCBI WGS metagenome assembly OHRH01 (sample SAMEA3879599, study PRJEB24766) | human gut metagenome | biome: human-associated habitat; feature: feces | place: USA | collected 1985/1987 | reverse complement strand
GCTGGAATATGATACACTGGAAGCAGAGAACATCTAAAAGGAGATGAAGCGACATGAAATGTCCTTTTTGTAATCTGGAAATGATGGAAGGCTATCTGAAAGCCGGACGGTATGTGCAGTTCCAGGAAATGGAGAATGGCAGAAAAGGTCAGGAATATCTGGTGGCAAAAAGTTTTATGGGCGATGCCAAAATGGAAGGCTATCTGTGCCCCAGCTGCCGGAAAGTAATTCTGGACATCCCTCTGGTGGACGAACCACCCAGAAGATAAAGAGAAAAAAGAAAATACCCTGTCATTTGACAGGGTGTTTTTTATATTTTACATAAATAATACAACCATCAGGAACACGAACAGAAATATGCCTGCACACAGAGAAGCAATGGCGTATTTTTTCTCGCTCGCGTCCTGATATTCTTTTGCGCTGATGATTTCCCGCAGTCCCGCAAATGCCAGCATCAGAAACAGCGCCGGTTTGATGCCCCGCAGGGCCAGGATGCCGCTGATGAAAAGCAGAAGGGTCGCGCAGAATTTCAGTTGTTTCATAAGAAATACCTCCAAAGTAACTTCCCCTTAAGAAAACATTGGCTTTTCGCTTCTTGATTTCTTAAGGGGAATTGCGACGGCTGTCGTCAGAAGAAAGCATGTCAAATAAAATCTTAATAAAATCAGAAAGTCGAAATCCTTTGCATGATAAAGGTTTCGGCTTTCTTTGCGTTCTTATGAAGATGCCCCCAAAAGTTAATGGCCTTTTTTCCCCGCAAAAAGCAGCAGACCGTTTGCCGCAACCAAAATCACGGTATAAGCAATCAGCATGGGGAACATAAAAGGCACCACATCCAGCAGTGCTGACCAGTCCTCTGCCTGTACCCAGGATACCACCATGGCGTACTCGGAAAGAAGTGTCAGGGCAGTGAAGCCAAAAGCCGCAAATGCCATAGCTTTTGCCATGGACTTGCCGGAAAAAGCGGCGAAGGCATGAAGCCCCGTGAAAACAACGCATGCAATACTGAAGAAAATCTACATAAATATAACCTCCTTATAGGGGAAAAAGTGCCGTTTTTTCCAGTATAGCATGGCAAAGGGGCTGTCAACGAAAGTGCTGGATGTGACAGAAATTTGTAAGAAAGCAGCAGATTTCTTTGTGTTTACAGAAGTCTGCTGTTTTTATTATAGTGTTGCAGTTGAGTGCAAATAAAAGATTATACATTTTGATTTTTGCGTTTCATCAAATAGGAGGGAGTTAATTCCAAATATCCTCTGCCGTTATGAGCGATATCAGCCCATTCTAGCACAGCGGCTAATACGAATATAGGGTCAAAGACCCATTCACCCTCATTTTTGCCTGAATAGTGTTTGCCAATGGCACCCACAAGAGTAGTGACTTCACAGTGAGGTTCACCCAGACGGTGGTTTCGTCCCTGCCCTTTCAGAGCTTTGCCGCCCTGTTCCAGCATGGTTTCTACCATAATGTCGAATACAGTATATTTATAGGGAGGATTGATGGGCAGAGCATCGCAGGAAAAGGATTTGCCATCCCGATTGGCGCGGATTTCATAAGTGTTTCCTCTGACGGAGGAAACCAGAATTCTGCCGCCGTTTTTCTTGATTTTATACTTAATGATTTCAGAAGCTTTTACGCTGTCAGTATTCTTGCGAAATAGTGACATATCCAATACCTCCTGTGTTGTTTTTCTCTTTACCCTCTTACTTTTGCCAGAATATTCCGATATGCCTGCACCAGTACTGCCGCGTCCAGACCATAGGCCATGGCGTCAAAGCCCTGCTGGAATCCATCGGCGATGGCGTCGGGATTTACAGTGAAATAAATGCAGAATTTGCCGTTTTTGTGGCATGCTTCCCGTACTCGTTTCAGGGCAGCCTGGAAATCGGGATGGTCGAACTGTCCGGGAATCCCCATGGAAATGGACAGGTCAAAAGGCCCGATGAAAATGCCGTCTACCCCTTCCATGGCGGTAATGGTTTCGATGTTTTCAAGACATCCTACCGTTTCACACTGGGGAATCAGCAGTGTTTCGGCATTGTTCACTGCCATGTTCACAGGTACGCTTTCAGTGCCGGGATAAGCGAAGCCCCAGCAGTCTTTTCTGGTAGGGCAGAAACCACGTTTGCCAATGGGTGCGTATTTGGCGTAGTTCACCAGTTCCTGCACCTGTTCTACGGTATATACGTCTGGAACAATGAGGCCATGAACACCGATGTCCAGCAGTTTCAGTACAGCGGGACGACTGATTTCCCGTACCCTTGCCAGAGGAGAAACGCCGCCAAGGAGGGCGCCGCGGACATAGTCCAGTGTGCTTTCCGCCTCAAAGGGGCCGTGTTCGTTGTCAATGATGATGAAGTCCAGGCCGGTTTTGCCCAGGGCTTCCGCTACATTTGCGCTGCCCAGTTCAAAAAATGTACCGATGGGCTGCTGATGGTTCTGAAGTTTTTCTTTCAACGTATTTTTCATCTGTATCACTTTTCCAATATGGGACGCACCCAGCAGCCGTCGCCCTCTGTAATCTTCAGGGGCAGGCAGTACAGGCGGTATGTGCCGGCAGGTACGTCTTTGAGTTTCAAGTTTTCCAATATGGGGATGTTCCGCCCCAACAGTGCTTTGTGAATGGGAAAATTCCCGTCCCCTTCGGGGCTTTCGTAATCCACGCCCAAAAGGGAAATCTTCTGTTCCGCCAGATATTCACCTGCTTCTGCTGTCAGATAGACGGGATGGGGCAGGGGATGGATGCCGTCAAAGGCTTCATTGTCTGTGCGGAAAAGCACCCGGTCACCGGGCTGGATGTCCAGTGGTTCCAGCATATCCTTGGTAATTTCTGCTGCGTCAGGCAAGTAAAAGACTTTGCATGCACCGCAAAGCTGTTCCAGTGGAAATGATGCCGCATCCATACCATGAGGGAAGAAATGTCTGGGAAAGTCTATATGGGTTCCCAGATGACTCCCCAAATGCAGCAAAGACAGGGTGCAGTCATCTCCCTTTGCCCCATCCAGCAGTACTTCCCGCAAAAAAGGCGGGTCGCCGGGGTAGACCATGGTCTCAGGGGAAAGGGGGAAGGAAATGTCATAGATCATATGCCGCCTCCTTTTATTGTATCATATTTTCATCCGTTGCGGCGGGGATAGGGCTTTTTTTCGTCCGTAAGCCCTGCCAGATAATCCATGCTGGTGTCCAGCGCCAATGCCAGTTTTTTCAGCTGTTCGAAGGTATAGTACCGTTTGCCTGTTTCCAGTTTGGAGTAATCGCTCTGGTCGATGCCTGTGAGCATCTGCATTTTGATCTGGGTGAATCCTCGTTCTTTCCGTAATTCTCGTAATCTGTTCATAAACATCACCAATTTTATTATGGCAAATTGACCTATTGACATTAGGGTGTATCTGACCTAAAATAAGACAAAAGGCGGTGGGAATATGGATAAATTGGTGGAAAGTCTGCGGGTTTTGCTGGAAAATGAAAGAGATGGTGTGCTGCGTGTGGATGGGGAGCGGCTGCGGCAGGCAAAATACGCAGGCAGTGTGGAAGCATTGCGGAAAATATTGAACGAGGATGGATGGAGTGCGGAGAAAAAGATAGATGCAGTGCGAAAACTGCTGGATGAGGAGTCGGAAAAATGAAAATATGTCCAACGCCTCTTTTTTTTATGAGGCTTTTGGGGTATAATACAAGGGAATATACAGAAAGAATTCCACAACAAAACAAGTGAGAATCTCAAAGGAGGCATTTTTTATGCAGGTAACAAAAGATATGACAATCGGCGAACTGCTGATGATGGACAGAAGCGCAGGCGCAATCCTGATGCAGAACGGCATGCATTGTGTAGGCTGCCCTTCCGCTGCTGGTGAAACACTGGAAGAAGCAAGCATGGTACACGGCATGGATATTGACAAACTGCTGAGCGACATCAACGCTTATCTGGCAAGCAAATAATTTGCTTACGCATCGTCAAAGGCTCATTGCATGCAAGCCTTTGACGAAAGGACAGAAGTAAAAAGCCGAAGTTCCATCGGCTCAATCGCCTTGAAACTTCGGCTTTTCCCTCGTCGGAAGTAAATTCCGACTGCGGATTCCATAAGAACCCTGTGGGTTCTTTTTTTATGTTTTGATGTGATGAAGTCTGGAGTCAAGCACTTTGCTGTGCAAAGCCGCCTACGGCGACCCCGTAATCTTCGGGGGACAGAGTATCCAGCGGCAGAAGCCTTGAAACTTGCTCTTTTTCCTCGTCGGAAGTAAATTCCGACAAGGATTCCATAAGAACCCTACGGGTTCTTTTTTATGTCTTGATTTTTTGAGTCTTTTCGGAAAGGCTCTTTTTTTATGCGTGGAGTCCTTCCCATTCTTCATAAAGTCCTTCCAGTTTTTCTTCCAGTTTTGTCTTTTCCTCGAAGATTTCCTGGGCTTTGGCGTAGTCAGAACTTGCTGCCGCCATATCCTCATCGGCTTTGGCAATGGCTGCTTCTGTTTCCTCAATGGCTTTTTCCACTTTGGCAATCTTTGCCGCCAGTTTCCGTTCTGCCGCCTGCTGTTCTTTCTGTTTCAGCCAATCGCTCTTAGTGTCGGTCATGGTCTGAACGGGCGCAGGGGCTGCGCCTTTGACGGGCTGTTCCGCAGCAAGGAGGGCTTCTTTTCTTGCCCGTTCCGCTTTTTTCTCCAGATAATAGTCATAATTGCCCTCATAGCGTGTGATGCCTTCGGGAGAAAGCTCCAGTATGATCTGGGCAGTTTTATTGATGAAATAACGGTCGTGGGAAATGTATACCACGGTGCCTTCATAGCGGTTCAAAGCGTCCTCCAGCACTTCCTTGGAAAACATATCCAGATGGTTGGTAGGTTCGTCCAGCATCAGCAGATTTGCTTTGGAAAGCATGATCTTTGCCAGAGAAACACGGCCTTTTTCGCCGCCGCTGAGGGAAGAAACCTGTTTAAACACGTCATCTTCCGTAAAAACAAAGGCTGCCAGCATATTGCGGATTTCCCCTGCGGTCAAAGTGGGGTAAGTATCGGAAATTTCGTCGAAAATGGTCTTGTTGCTGTCTAATTTCTGCTGTTCCTGGTCATAATAGCCCACATGAACATTGGTGCCAAACCGCATAAGCCCGCTGTCGGAAGGCACTTCGCCCAGAAGCATTTTGAACAATGTGGATTTGCCCACACCGTTGGGGCCGATGATGGCAACATTTTCTCCGCGCTTGATGTCCAGATTTACATGGCGGAAAATCCGCTGTCCGCCGTAAGATTTAGACAGTTCTTCCGCATGGAGCACGTCACTGCCGCTGATGATGCGGGGTGTCAGTGTCAGGCGCATCTGGGAGGGCAGGCTGTCGGGGCGGTCGATGCGCTCTACTTTTTCCAGCATTTTTTCCCGGCTTTCGGCACGTTTGATGGATTTTTCCCGATTGAATGCCTTCAGTGTACGGATGACTTCTTCCTGACGTTTCAATTCCCGCTGCTGATTTTCGTAAGCCTTCTGCTGGATGTCCCGGTTGATGGCTTTCTGGTTCATATATGCTGTATAGTTGCCGTTGTATACTGTGGATTTCCGGTTTTCGATTTCTATGACTTTGGTGACGATTTTATCCAGGAAATAACGGTCATGGGAAATGATGAGCACAGAGCCGTCATATGTTTTCAGGAAATCTTCCAGCCATTCAATGGAAGCAATGTCCAGATGGTTGGTAGGTTCATCCAGCAGCAGCAAATCAGGCTTGGATAACAGCAATTTGCCCAGATACACACGGGTTTTCTGTCCGCCGGAAAGCTGGGACAGGGGACGGTCAAATTCATCCTCCCCAAAACCAAGGCCTTTCAGTACACCTTTCAGGCGGCTTTTGTAGCTGTAACCGTCGTTTTGCTCAAATTCGTGCTGTAAAGCGGCATAATCCTCCATCATGTCAGACAATGCTTTTCCTGACAGGTGTGTCATTTCGTTTTCCATTTCACGAAGACGGACTTCGGCCGTTAAAATTTTTTCAAAGACTGATAGCATTTCTTCATAAATTGTACGGCTGCTTTCTATTTGTTGGTTCTGGGCCATATAGCCCATGGTGGTTTCTTTTTTCAGGAACACATCGCCGCCGTCAGAGGAGATTTCTCCCGTCAGAATGCGGAACAAAGTGGTCTTTCCGGCACCGTTAACGCCTACGATTGCGGTTTTTTCTCTTTCTTCTATATGAAATGTGATATTTTCCAGTATGGTGTCGATACCATAGGATTTTTCTATGTGATTGACTGCAAGTATCATGTTTTCTTCCTCCGTAACCCTTAGGTTGTCCACAATTATGATACCAGAAAAAAGGGCGGAATAAAAGAGTTATTGTTGACAATAAAATAACAGGCGTGCTATACTGAAATCAAATTGAGTAGGAGAGGATTTGGATAATATGGATAGTGAAAAAAAGATTTCACCGGCGGTAATAAACAGATTACCCAGATATTATCGGTATTTGGGCGATTTGCTGGAAAGCGACATCACCAGAATTTCTTCTAAAGAGCTCAGTGCAAAGATGAATATTACAGCCTCTCAGATTCGCCAGGATTTGAACAATTTCGGCGGCTTCGGTCAGCAGGGATACGGCTATAATGTAGAATATCTTTACAATGAAATCAAAGCACATCCAGACATGGATATCGTTCCAAGAACATTTATCTTCGGAGCAAAAGCAGCCGCTGGTTATTACACAGCGAAGCTTACGATCAAGTTAATCAATGCAGTAGCAGATGAAATTAAAAAGATACTTGGACTTGACAGAATGTATAATCTTATTGTAGTTGGTGGAGGAAATATCGGTCAGGCACTTGTTAATTATACAAATTTTGAAAAACGCGGTTTCGTCATCAAAGCAGTTTTTGACATCAATCCTCGTTTGGTTGGCATGACCATCCGCGGCGTGGAAGTTTACGACGTGGACAAAATGGAAGAATATGTGAAAAACAATCACGTAGACGTTGCCATTTTGACACTGCCTCGTTCACAGGCCGTTAAGGTTGCCCATGATCTGGCAAAATGGGGTGTGAAAGGTATGTGGAACTTCAGCCATGTGGACTTGCAGGTTCCCGATGATGTTCTGGTGGAAAACGTGCATTTGACAGACAGTCTGATGACACTGCTTTACAAGATCAATGAAATGTACAGCGAAGAAAACGATCTGCATCACTTGCAGAACGGTCTGCCTGTGAAACACCGTCAGGTGGAAGAAGACGAAAAGTAAAAACAGAAACAGAGAAAATGGACGAAGGCTAGAGCTTTGTCCATTTTTTTTCGCTGATAATGCCCGAAGGAATTTTTTAATTTTTCCTAAATCCATTGAAGCATGTCTCCCAATAAGGTATCATAAAAGGGAATATGCTTTAGAAAAAATTAGGAGGAATCAACATTGAGCAGAGCAGACGATATTTTCATACAGAATTGTAAGCAGATTTTGGAAAATGGCTTTTCCACAGAAAACGAAAAGGTACGCCCCCACTGGGAAGACGGCACACCTGCCTACACCATCAAGACTTTTGGTGTGGTAAACCGCTACGACCTGAGCAAGGAATTCCCCCTGCTGACACTGCGCGCCACCAACTGGAAAGCGGCCATTGACGAAATCCTGTGGATTTGGCAGAAAAAATCCAATAACATCCATGACCTGAACAGCAAGATCTGGGATTCCTGGGCAGACGAAACAGGTTCCATCGGCAAGGCTTATGGCTATCAGCTGGGCGTGAAATACAAATTCAAACACGGCGAAATGGATCAGGTGGACAACGTGCTGTGGCAGCTGAAAAACGCTCCCGCGTCCCGCCGCATCATGACAAACATCTACAACTTTGCAGACCTGACAGAAATGGGACTGGAACCCTGCGCTTACAGCATGACTTTCAATGTGACAGGCAATAAGCTGAATGCTATCCTGAACCAGCGTTCTCAGGATACATTGGCTGCAAACAACTGGAATGTGGTGCAGTATTCCGCACTGCTGATGATGTTCGCACAGGTCAGCGGATTGGAAGTAGGCGAACTGGTACATGTCATCAGTGACATGCACATTTATGACCGTCATGTGCCCATCATCAAAGAACTTATTGAACGGGAAACATTCCCCGCGCCTAAGGTGCGTTTGAATCCCGAAATCAAGAACTTCTATGATTTCACCGTAGACGACTTCATCGTGGAAGACTACGAACACGGCAAACCCATCGGCAAAGTGCCCATTGCCATTTAAGGAGGAAAATCCATGAATCTCATTGTAGCAGTAGACGAAAACTGGGGCATCGGCAAGGACAATGAACTGCTGTGCCGCATTTCCGCGGACATGAAAAATTTCCGCGCGGTGACTATGGGGCATGTGCTGGTGCTGGGCAGAAAGACACTGGAATCTTTTCCCGAAAAAAAACCACTGCCCAAACGTACCCATATTGTGCTGACAGCAAATAAGGCTTATGAAGCGGAAGGGGCAATCCTTTGCCATAGTCTGGAAGAATTGCCTGCTGTGCTGGCGGATTACGAGGATGATGATATTTTTGTCATCGGCGGCGGCAGTATTTACGAGCAGCTTCTGCCTCAGTGCAAAAAAGCTTATATTACCAAAATCTATGACAAATTTCCTGCGGATACTTATTTCCCCAATCTGGATGAAAAACCGGAATGGACACTGACAGAAAAAGGGGAAGTACAGGAAGAAAATGGTGTGAAATTCTCTTTTGACATTTATGAACAGAAATAAAAAGTGGTTTTACCCAGAAGTGAACCCCAAGGAGGAAGTCCAAAAGGAACCGAATATACAACAGGAAAAAGGCTATGCCTGCCCCTGCTGTGGATATCTGACACTGCCTATGCCGCAGAAAGAAGCGGTATCTTATATCTGTCCCGTCTGTTTTTGGGAAAATGATGTGTTTATACAGTCGGCGGCAGAGCCAAGCGACGAGAACCACGGCATGACCTTGGCAGAGGCGAAGGAGAACTTCCGGCAGTTTGGGGCTTGCTGTGAACAGATGCTGTCCTATGTGCGGAAAGCCTTTCCAGAAGAAATACCAAAAGACCATTCATAGAAGAAAGGGGCTGCGTGGTATGATGACCATTTATATTTATCGGAAGAAAGTGGCAGATTTCTTTTGCATGATGTATGTGATGCTTTTTTCACACCTGATTCATATTAGTAATCAGATGCGCGAATATACCTTTGATATGAAGTGGACATGGATTGCCTTTGGGTTCATGGCATTGTATGCTCTGGCGCTGTATATCTTCACACAGATTTGCCACTGGAAGATGGCAGCCATCAATCTGGTGGTATTGATGGTGGTACTGCTTTTCTCAAATCCGATCAGTGCCTTTTTTGGCTTTTGGGTGCATCCTGATTTTTCAACGATATTTTTTATGCTGATTATCCTTTGCCATCGGGGGTATCAGGCAAGAAAACAGGCAAAATTCGCCTCTGAAACGGAACAAGAATAAAATTCTGCAAAAAACAAAACAGCCGGAATCCTTTATCTGTAAGGATTCCGGCTGTTTTTGTTTTTTTAGAATGTGTCGGGATGGTGTCCGCCCCATCCTGTCTGGGGCATGCACATCAAGCGGGACATGTCCTCAGGAGAAATGGTGAAATCGAAAACATCCAGATTTGCTTTCATGCGTTCCGCGGAACCGGATTTAGGCAAAGGCAATACCTGATTATCCAGAGCAAAACGCAGACAGATTTGTGCAGGTGTTTTGCCGTATTTTTCCGCCATTTCCAGTACCAGAGGATCTTCCAGCACACGGGTACGGCCCAGAGGGCTCCACGCTTCTACCAGAAGTCCCTGCTGCTGGGAGTAGTGGACAGCGTGTGCCTGACAATATCCGGGATGGTATTCCAGCTGGTTTACCATGGGAGTGATTTCCGCTTCTTTCATGAGGGGCATGAGATGGTGAGGCAGGAAGTTGCTGACACCAATGGAACGGATAACCTTTTCTTTGTAAAGCTTTTCCAGGGCTCGCCATGCGGACAGGTCTTTTTCCTGCCATTTTTCACGGTCTGTTTCGGGCATGGGCCAGTGGAGCAGGCAAAGATCCAGATAGTCTGTTCCCAAGTCCTTCAGGGAGCTTTCCACGCTTGCCATGGTGGCATCGTAAGATAAATCGTCACGCCATACTTTTGTGGTCAGGAAAATATCTTTTCTGGCGATGCCGGAAGCCGCCATGCCTGCGCCCACTTCTTTTTCATTCATGTACATCCGCGCGGTGTCCAGATGGCGATAGCCTACGGAAAGGGCTGTTTCCACAATGCCCTGGGCAGATTGGTCGATGACTTTATAGGTGCCGAAGCCCACTTTGGGGATTTTCACACCGTTATATAATGTAAAGTATTCCATGATTCATGTCCTCCTTATTTCTGCTGGAATGCCAGTGCTTTTTCCAGCAAATATTCTCTTTTGTTGTGTTCCGGCTGATGCAGGACGTCCTCCAGCAGCAACCCAAGGGTTTCGCCGACGGCTTTTCCGGCAGGAATGCCTGCGTCCATGAGGGCTTTGCCGTCCATTTCCAGCATTTTCAGATTCAGACAATCCCCGTCAGCAAGGACTTTTTCAAGGATTTCTCTTGCTGCCTGCACAGCGGCTTTGTCCTGTAAGATTTCCTGTAAAATGAACAGGTTTTCCGTCAGTTCTACCCCTAAAATCCCTGCCAGTTTCCGCACTTCATAAGGCGTTTGGGGGATGGGCTGGGATAAGTGCCGCAGATAGGTCTGAATCTGCTTGGCTGTGGCGTTGTCGAATTTCAGTTTTTTGCAGAAAGTCTTTGCTTCGGCTTCTGTGAAAGATTGCAGCACCAACGTCCACCGCAGCGGGGCGGAAATGGGAGCGGCTTTCAGCTGAGGCACCAGTGTTTCGCCAAGAGCCGTTAGACGTTTGTCCAGCAGATTGTCAATGTGGGGCAAAAGACCGCTTGAGAGCAGCAGGGACAGCTTTTCGGGAAATGGAGATTTCCAAAGTTTGTCCAGCTCCTCGTGGATACGCTCTACACTGATTTTTTCAATGAGTGCGGCGTTTTCCTGCAATGCGGTGTAGGTGGCATCATCCACCTGAAAGCCAAGCTGTGCCGCAAAACGGACGCAACGCAGCATCCGCAGAGCGTCTTCCTGGAACCGCTTGGCAGGCTCGCCAACACCACGGATGAGAGAACGGCTGATGTCCTCCTGTCCGCCAAAGGGGTCACGGAATCCTTCGGCAGGGTGGTAGGCAATGGCGTTCATAGTGAAATCCCGACGCAAAAGGTCTTCCTCCAGATTGGATGTGAAAGAAACCTCGTCGGGATGTCTGCCGTCGGCATAATCTCCGTCAATGCGGTATGTGGTGATTTCGTAGTTGGTTTTGTTCAGAACAACGGTGATGGTGCCGTGCTGGATGCCTGTGTCAAAGGTGTGGGGAAATAACGCCTTTGTCTGCTCCGGCAGAGCGGATGTGGTGATGTCCCAGTCCTGGGGAATACGCCCAAGGATGGAATCCCGCACACAGCCGCCTACAATGTAGGCTTCGTAACCGCCGTTGTTGAGGGTTTGCAGAAGGGCGTTCACGTCTTCCGGCAGTGTGATGTGTTTTGTCATGTAAAAACCTCATTCCGGTTGTAAATTTCTGTTTTGCCGTTACAGTATACCATATTCCGGGAAAAATGAAAATTTTTTTTCGGCTTTTACGGAAAAAGAGTTGACATGCCTTCGGGAGCGTGATATTATATTTTACGCAATCAAATAACATATGCGCCCTTAGCTCAGTTGGTAGAGCAACTGACTCTTAATCAGTGGGTCCAGGGTTCGAGTCCCTGAGGGCGCATCATTTATAAAAGGCAGCGTTTTTCGACTTCGAGTCGGGGGGCGCTGTTTTTTTGCTTACCTGTAAGCCATGCGCAGATCAGGGAGAAAGCCGCGGGAGCATATTTATATGGTCCCGCGGCTTTTTTCATGAGATGCATAGGGCGACAGCCCACAACCGAGGCATTTTTAATGCCGAGGTTGTGCAAGGCTTACAGGTAAAATGCGTGAGAGAAGGAGTGCGACAGCCCACAACCGAAGCCCTTGAAGAGTGCAGAGGTTGCGCAAGGCTTACAGCCTTTTCCCATTTCTTTCATATTTTCCCCCTCCCCGCCATAAACTGATACAGAGAAATTTTTCGGGAAGAAGGATTGGGGGAAGGATTTTATGGAGGATACATACGGGAAAATCTTGTGGGAGGGCTACGGGCTGAAGTATTACGGCGGTACCCGTACCCGCACGGGGCTGATTTGCAAAACAGATGTGGGATTGAGAGAACTGAAGAAGGCTCGGAGCCGCCGGGAAGACCTGCTTTTTGCCCATGAGGTGAAAACCTGCCTCTACCGCAACGGCTTTTCTGCCCTTTCTCTTTTTTATACAGCACAGGACGGACAGCCTTTTTTTGCTTGGGACGGCAATCTTTATCTGCTGGAAAACCCCATGCCCACCAAAGGTCTGGAGGAGGATAACGCAGAGGATTTTGTAGCTGGTGCGGCTCTCATGGGGCAGATGCATGGGGCGGCGGCAGGCTTTCCGGCACAGGAAGGGCAGGAGGAACGTCCAGCTTGAGTTTCTTCACCACGACCTCGTCCAGACCACCGGTGTGCAGCATTAGCGGGCACTGGTACAGGCTGGGCATGGTCAGGTTCTA
>OHRH01001228.1_pt1 | contig 12657 bp, 9 predicted proteins | sample 1578391 | NCBI WGS metagenome assembly OHRH01 (sample SAMEA3879599, study PRJEB24766) | human gut metagenome | biome: human-associated habitat; feature: feces | place: USA | collected 1985/1987 | reverse complement strand
TTAAAGACTTGAATGTCGCTTACAAGCCGGAGGACGGCAAGAAGCGATTTCCCGGAGTGGTAGTAAGCATCCGGGAACTGGTAAACTTACCCATTGTGGTGAAGGACTTTGAGACCGGTATCAAAACCGAGCAGGGAGAAGACCGCTGTATTGTGGCCATCGAAGTGAACGGCGAGGCAAAGAAGTTCTTCACCAACAGCGAGGAAATGAAGAATATTCTCGCACAAGTAAAGGAAATGCCGGATGGTTTCCCGTTTGAAACGACCATCAAGACAGAGACATTCGGCAAAGGTAGAACCAAATACGTGTTTACATGAGAAGAGTTGAAGGAAGTTCCGAGGTTTCGCTGATGGAATGCACGAACCCGGTTAAAGACAAATGGCGCATCCGCTGGGATGTGCAGGAAAAAGAGAACGGCTCTGCCTCCTACATGGAAGAGGAGTTCGGGCATAAGCCTACTGATGAGGAAATCCACACATTGGTTATGTCCTGGTATAACAGCCAGACTGATGCGGCTATCCTATCCGGATTCGCCTATAATGGTGCCCATGTATGGCTTTCTGTGGAGAACCAGTACAACTATAAGGCAGCATACGATTTGGCCGTTCAGACGGGCGGAGAAACCCTGCCAGTGACGTTTAAGTTTGGTTCGGATGAACAACCGGAATACCATACTTTTACTCAGTTAGAAGAACTGAAAGATTTCTATACAAAAGCAGTAGGATTCATTCAGACAGTTCTGGCTGAAGGCTGGGAAAAAAAGGACAAGTTCAATTTGGAATTATATCGGATTGAGTGATTGACAATCCCTTCGGGGGAGGGATAAAAAAAGCCCCCGGCCTGTTAATATAGACGCCAATCATTTATTAACACAAAACGCCACGAGAGTGCGCGACCGGGGGCAATGCCCTCTGCCGCACTCTCGTGGCGTTTTTACGCATTAAATAAATGATTGGCATTGCAAAAGTACAAAAATGATTGGATATGACATTGTTTGAAGCACTTAAATTTAACAGAGAACCGCTTGAAATGCTTATAAGTTTGGGCGGCAAGCAGGATGACCTTCGATTCATAGACTTATATACGGAGTATGAGGTCATGAAAAAACAAGGTGAAAAGACCACTTATGCAGTGGCGTTTTTGGCAAATAAATATTCGGTAAGCGAACGTAAGGTGTATGATGTTATCAAACGGTTTGGAAAGCACTGCACGCTCGGTGCAGTGTGATTGATGTGCCGGGGATGCCTTGTGTTGTCCGGTAGAGCTACCTTTGTACAACCAAAAATAAAGCTCATGAATAAGTATTACCAGACATTAGACAAGATACTCCAAACGGGCAAAATCCAGACCAATAGGAAAGGGCGTATCAAGTATCTATTAAACGAAAGGCTCATGCTAACCCCCGCTGATTTACTTGACATATTTGAAAGCCACGGGATAGCCAGGAAAAAGCTGAAAGAGGAATTGAAACTGTTTATGCAAGGAGTCCGGGATGTGGAAAAATACAAAGAGGCAGGGATTACCTGGTGGGATTATTGCGGCCATACCCTTGTAAACAGCTATCCAACTTACTTTGAAAAGCTTCCACCCCTCATAACCAGGATTAACCGGGAAAAGCGCAACAGCAAGAATTATGTCCTGTTTCTTGGAGAAACCGGGGTGGAAAGCAACCAGGCACCCTGCCTGAGTCTTGTGCAGTTCCAAATTGATGAGGGAGAATTGGTGCTATCTGCATATCAGCGTAGTTCTGATGCGAACCTTGGGCTTCCGGCTGATATTTATCATCTTTATCTGATGGCAAGGCAGGTGGAGCTTCCCCTGAAGTCCATAACCCTTGACCTTGGAAATGTGCATATATATGAAAATAACATTGACCGGACTCTGGAACTGTTATCCGGAGTTGAAAACATTAAATTTGACTTGAACGTATGAAGAATATGAATTTATCTGCACCACTGCCATTTGTAGGCCAAAAAAGAATGTTTGCTAAAGAGTTTATTAAAGTTTTGGAACAGTTCCCTGAAGATACCGTGTTTGTGGACTTGTTTGGCGGTTCCGGACTTCTTTCGCATATAGCCAAAAGAAGCAAGCCCGATGCTACTGTTGTCTACAATGACTTCGACAACTACCGGTTCAGACTGAAAAATATCCCACAGACAAATAAACTGCTTGCCGATATTAGGGAGCTGGTGGGTAATTCGATACCCAAACATAAACCAATTAAAGGGGAACTTAGAGAACGCATTTTTAAACGTATCGAGGAAGAAGAACTAAATGTTGGGTACGTGGATTTTATAACCTTATCATCCTCACTTATGTTCTCCATGAAGTATAAATTGTCTGTAGCCGAAATGCGCAAGGAAGTCCTTTATAACAACATTCGCAAGACCGGTTATCCGGAGTCTTCTGACTACTTAAAAGGGCTTGAAATTGTATCATGCGACTACAAAGCAGTATTCAACCAATATAAGGATGTTCCCGGAGTCGTCTTTTTAATTGATCCGCCTTATCTTTCCACTGATGTTGGTACGTACAATATGTATTGGCGCTTGTCTGATTATTTGGATGTTTTAAAGATACTCGAAAAGCATTCCTTCGTTTATTTCACATCCAATAAATCCTCCATACTTGAACTGTGTGAATGGATTGGAGCAAACAAAACCATTGGCAATCCTTTTGAGGGTTGTACAAAAAAGGAATTCAATGCCCACATGAATTATTCTGCCGAATATACAGACATGATGCTGTATAAGAAACAGGAAAAATTAGTTCATAAAACAGCTGCTTAGCACTGAACAAAGATACAATTTTTCAAGCAGAAGGCCAAACTTTTGAGCCTTATTTTAATGCCGTTATAAAGCCATTTTTTATGAAATTATAAAGCCGAAACAGAGGTCATTACAAAACTTTTGTTTCGGCTTTTTGAGTGTTGCGCGCTTTCCTTTTTTGAACGCTTCGTTTTGTCCTTTTCCCTGAAAATCGAACGCTTCGTTTCGGATTCTGCGGAAATTTGGATTTGCGGATTATACACTACATCCATTTTGGCTGTAGAATAAGTTGTAGTCAATTCGGTATAGTTTGCTTCACTTTCTTCTGTCTTTTCTGTAAATTCAGAATTAAGCGCCACCTGAACACTGTATGTTGTAGCAGCCGGAAAACCATAATCTGGCTGTGAACAAGTCAATTCCACTGTCTTCGCATTTTTCAAGTCGTAGATATTGTTGGCTGCATATGGCGGCAGGTTGAGTGAAAAGGTGGTAGGCTCTTTTAGAACGGGATTGCTATCGTCGTCCTTTTCGCATGCTGTAAACACGGACAGGGTGAATACAGCAAGAAGCAATATGTTGAATATCTTTTTCATAATATACATATTTTAATTGTTAAACGGAAACTACTGATTAATATCCTGTGTTTTGTGACATATTCGGATTGTTATTCATATCCGATGCCGGGATAGGATAAACATTGTAGAAAGAAGAAACAGAAGTTCCGGTTGCTGCTCCACCTTTCCAGTCCCATAAATATTTATTGCTAGTGAACATATCGAAACGGATCAAGTCCGAACGACGGCGTCCTTCCAGATAGAACTCACGTGCCCATTCGTCAATAATCTCTTTTTCGGTCACTGTCTGAACAAGTCTGGTACAGTTGGCGCGTCTGCGGAGGATATTGATATCTTCGGTTGCATCTTCTCCCAGGCGGAATTTAGCTTCAGCTCGGGTCAAATAGGCTTCAGACAAACGCATCAAAGGAATATCGGTATCGGGATATTCGGTATGATGTGTCGGCTGTCCGTCTGAGCGGATATTTTGCCATTTTACGATAGATAATCCATCTTTAAAACCGGATATGACATCAGTTTCGATTTTGCGGATACCGCCACCGATTCCTGAATAGAACATGGCGCGGTCATCGCCTGCCGCTTTGATCATATCTATTGTTCTTGTGCCATATTGGGCATCGAAAGCATCTATTTTTTCATCCGTGTTAATTTCTCCTGCTGCAGGCACTTCAATGTCGCCGGGTAACATCGGCACTTGAGAAAGATCAGGGAAGAATTTTTTAACTAATGCAGCGCGTGAAAAGATACAAGACCATCCATTGGTAGTTCCCATACGTGGCATGCCGGCAGTGCGGGTACCATTAACCAAATAAGTGGACCCTCCATAATTACGTGTTTTGATACCATCCTGGCGGATAGGCAGGATAATTTCTTGCATCGCCTGTGCGTTTTCATCGTTATCCGCCATGAACAATAAACGATATTCGGGACATAGCTTATAAGATGAATTGATTACTTTGTCTGCATAATCTCTTGCGTTGGCATAGTCAGCTTTGCCGGTATATACTTCTGCATTCAGATACAGACGTGCGCGCAGCAACCAGTTTGCCGCTTTGTCGGCACGGCCAAACGGGGCTTGGCGTGGTTCATACATTGCGCTTTCGCATTGGCTTAACTCATTTTGGATGTAGTCATATAAATCGCTGCCTTTCTTTTCAACCGGAAGCTCGTTGTTAAAGTGTTCTTTAAAAGGTGCTTTACCAAATAAATCAAGGAAGTAGAAATAATGTAATGCACGCAGGAAGCGGACTTCGGAGCGTTGACGCATTGTTTCTTCATCGTCTTTTCCTTCTGTCTGGTCAAGGAAGAAGTTGAGTTGTGTAATATTGTATCCCAAGCGGACGTATGTCCATTCGGTGCGGATACTGGAAGAGTTCCAACTGATGTTTGTCAGCTGAGGGATATCTGTGTCGGTTTGCCAAGCCCAGATACATTCATCACTTGGTAATTCGTTGCAGTTAAAGATGGTACGGTAAAATCCTGATTCACCTTCATCTTGTCCGTCGAGGTCGGCTGATCCGGCCGGTCCTTTTTGTCCTGTCAAGCCTAATAATGCATATTCTTTTACGAATACATCATTTTGGTCAAAGCTGGGCGCATATTGAGGATCAATAGGACTAATATCCAAATCATTAATGCACGAACTGGTGCCCAGAATGGCAGTAACCATCAGTGCTGAGGCAAATATCTTTTTAAAATATCTTGTTTTCATGATTATTTCGTTTTAAAGTTAAGTTAAAATTGAAGGCTAAGACCTAATAAGAATGTCGTTGCTCTGGGGTATGGGTTACTGTCTATACCACTTTTGATTTCCGGATCGAGTCCTTTGTATTTAGAGATAACGAACGGGTTCTGTACGGTAGCAAATACACGGCCGCCCACTCCTTGATAGGCCTGTGACCGGAGTAAGTTTTTGAAAGAATATCCCAATGTGATATTGTCACAACGGATGAATGAAGCGTTACGAACAAAATAGTCACTCATATAGTATTCGCCTTTTCCTGTGAAACCAAGAGCTATGGCTTCTTTGGTCGTGTTGACGTATGCATTGTTAGTATACAGTCCGGAAGCACTGACATTCGCCTTATTGCTCAAGAAGTCATAATAAACATAGTTGTTGAGGCTTGCACGCAAAGAGAAGCTGAAGTCCCAGTCTTTATACAGCATTTTGGAAGTCAGACCCATCAATACGTCGGCAGCCGGTTTCTTATAGATATATTTGTCGGCACTGTTGATCTTGCCATCACCGTTGCGGTCTACAAACATATTTTCGATAGGCTTTCCGTTTTCATCGTAAACTTGCTGGTAAACATAGAATGCGTTGGCTGCATGTCCTACTTTATTTGCTTGAACTTTGGTATTGTTACCTCTGGATATCTTATCACCGGTTTCAACATAATAGTCACTATCATCACCACCGTTCAGCTTCGTAATTTCGTTGTGGTTCCAAGTAACATTGTAAGTTAAATCCCATGTAAAGTCTTTGGATACAATTGGTTTGGCATTGATGGAGAATTCTACACCATAATTCTTTAATGAACCGATATTCTTCATCATCTGTGCATTGAAATTAGTTCCTACAGGAATCTTGACACTGTTCAGCAAGTCCTCTGTTTCACGATAGTATCCATCGATAGCACCTGATATTCTTCCATTCAGGAAACCAAAATCCAAACCGCCGTTCCAGGTAGTTGTTTTTTCCCATTTCAAATCTGTGTTGAAAGCCTTGGGGCGTGAAGAACTGTAATAAGTGTCACCGAAAGGATATTGTGCATAATCATCGCTTGTCACATACAGAGGAAGGAAAGCAAAGTCATCACCTATATCCTGCTGTCCTGTGATACCCCAACCAAGACGAAGTTTCAAATCGGAAAGGAAGTTCACGTTTTTCAGGAAGTTTTCTTCTTTCATCTTCCAGCCTAAAGCTAATGAAGGGAATGTACCCCAGCGGTTATCACTGCTAAACCGTGAAGAACCATCCCAGCGCATGGTGAACGTGAATAAATAGCGGTTCAGTAAGGAGTAGTTTAAACGTCCGAAGAAAGAAACCAGCGTATTGCGTGTTGCATAAGCTTTTTGACTGCGCAATGCTTGATCCACCGGTTCGTTTTTATAAGAATCCCATCCTTGACCTACACCGTCAGCGCCATTACGATGGAAATGTTGCTCCTCACCACCGACCATGATGTCGAAATCATGTGCGCCAAGGGACTTGATGTATTGTGCATAAGCATTATAGGATATATTATACTTGTACTGGGTAGATAATCCGTTCCATCCGTAATAGTTATTGGTGTATGAGTATGGAGAAACAATTTCACGTTCATTACCGTCTGCATATTCACCGCCGATGCTGGCATGGAGACGCAAGTCCGGCAAGAAATGAACTTTATAGTCTACTTCTACATTGCCTACAAAGTCGTTGCTGTTTGCTTTTTTATTACGTTGTTCCAGTGCAGCCAATGGGTTTTGAGGAGTGTTTTTATCTGTCGTATAAGTCCAGTCTTTATCACTGAAACCGTCTGTAGCTTGCATATTCTGCCAATAACCGCCTGAGAATTTAAACGCATCTCCTGTTCCATAAACAGGATGAGTAGGAGCAATAGATAATGCACCGCCTACGGCTGCACCCGCATCGGCATAACGATTTTTACCATACATATATTTGGCGTTGATATTGAATTTCAAATGGTCGTCAAAGAATGATGGGGCAAGATTGACAGATGCGGTCAAGCGCTGGAAGTTGGAGGTTTTAATAATACCATTTTCATTAGTATAACCGACAGATACGCGATACGGAACGTTCTTAAGTCCACCGGTAATAGAGATATGATGGTCGGTGCTTACGGCAGTACGGAAAATCTGGTCTTGCCAGTCTGTATTGGCTGTATCCATTTCTGCAGGATATTTATCTCCCCATAACTGCTGGGCATAAGCACGGTATTCATTACCATCCAATACGTCATAACGCTTTTGAGTGGTAGCCAAAGAAATTGAACCATTGTAGTTTATTTTCGGCGCTTGTCCGTTCTTTCCTTTTTTGGTAGTGATGATAATGACACCGTTGGATGCACGTGAACCGTAGATAGCTGTTGCAGAAGCATCTTTTAGTACGGTGAAAGTTTCGATATCTTCAGGGTTAACCATTGACAGGCCGTTTGACATACCTTTGATTCCTTGATTATCAATAGCCAATCCATCAATAACCAATAGCGGGTCGTTGCTGGCATTCAAAGAGGAACCGCCACGGATACGAATCTGGGCACCGCTGCCGGGAGCACCGTCGTTGGAAATAACGCTTACACCGGCAACCTTACCGGACAACATGTCTTGTGCATTGGTAGTGATACCTTTGCTCAGCTGGTCCGGTTTGATGGCTGTTACAGAGCCGGTTGCATCATTCTTCTTAACGGTACCATAACCAATGACTACAACGTCCTGCAATAACTGTGTATCGTCTTTCAGAATAATGTTCAGGTTGGCAGCAGCAGGTACTTCCTGTGCTTGGTAACCGATAAATGAAATCACAATAATATCGCCTTTATTGGCGTTGAACTGGAAGTTGCCTTCGAAATCGGTAATTGTACCGTTACTACTTCCTTTTACTACAACGTTAGCACCGATAATCGGCTCGCCGGTTGTATCTTTGACAATTCCTTTAACCGTCATTTGTTGGGCAAATGCGTCTAGGGACAAGAACAATCCCACTACTATCATGAGTAGGATTTTAAACATCACGTTTCTTTTCATGTCTTTAAATTTAAAGTTAAGTTATTTATTCATGTTTTTTACTTTAATAAATACCTATTGAAAACGGTTTTCTCAATAATCACAATTAATTTATAACCTCTTTATTCCTTTTACCTCTGATTTATCTTTCACCTCTTTGATACTGATTGCATAACCGCCGCCACTGGCTGCACGCAAGTTTAATTTGCTCTTGCCGGTCACAATACCTTTGCGAATGGTATATGCCTGCGGATTGTCTTTCCAGTCGGCATCTTTCGCATCGGCATAGACAGTAGCGATATATTGTTTTCCCGGTTCAAGGAAATCAAATGTCAGTTTGGAAGTATGACCGTTTTCATCAGCTGTGCAGCCGATATACCAGTCATTGGTTCCCTTGGCTCTGCGGGCAATGGTGATATAATCTCCCGGTTCAGCTTCCAGATATTTGGTTTCGTCCCAATCGATTGCCACATCTTTGATAAACTGGAACGCGTCCATGAAGCGTTCGTAGTTTTCGGGAATGTCAGCAGCCATTTGCAATGGACTATACATGGTGACGTATAATGCCAACTGCCGTGCCAGTGTGGAGCGTACTTGTGAATTATTCGTCGGGTTCATCTTGTTGCAATGTGTTTCAAAGATGCCCGGAGTGTAATCCATCGGACCTCCAATCAGTCTGGTAAACGGAAGTATGGTAGTATGATTAACATTATTTCCACCAAACGATTCATATTCTGTTCCGCGAGCCGACTCGTTGCCTATCAGGTTAGGATAAGTACGGCAAATACCGGTAGGACGTACTGCTTCATGTGCATTTACCATGATTTTATAATCGGCTGCTTTCTTTACCGCATAGAGATAATGGTTGTCCATCCATTGTCCGTAATGGTGTTCTCCACGAGGGATGATGTTGCCCACATAACCACTCTTTACCGAGTTATAACCATTATCGGCCATAAATTGGTAAGCTTTGTCCATGTGTCGTTCGTAGTTACGTACAGAAGCCGAAGTTTCATGATGCATCATTAGTTTAACACCTTTACTTGCCGCATAGTTCTGAAGTTCTTTCACATTAAAGTCGGGATAAGGGGTCACAAAGTCGAAAACATAATCTTTGCTTTTGCCAAACCAGTCTTCCCAACCTTCGTTCCATCCCTCTACCAATACTTGGTCAAAACCGTGCTGAGCCGCAAAATCAATGTATCGTTTCACATTAGCTGTGTTTGCAGAATGCTTTCCGTTAGGTTTGGTTTTAGAATAATCGGTTTCTCCCAATTTCACGCTGGAAAGTTCGTCTGTGTAAGCCCAAGAGCCTTTGCCGGTAATCATATCCCACCAAACACCGATATATTTCACCGGTTTAATCCATGATGTATCTTCAATTTTGCAAGGTTCATTCAAGTTTAAAGTAATGCGTGAAGCAAGGATATTGCGTGCGTCATCACTCACGATGACGGTGCGCCACGGTGAAGAACAAGGTGTTTGCATATATCCTTTGTCACCTTGTGCGTCAGGGGTCAGCCATGATTCGAATACCATGTTCTTATCATCCAGATTCAGATGCATACAGGCATAATCGATTAATGCAGCCTCATGGAGATTGATATACAGTCCGTCATTCGTCTTCATCATCAAAGCCGTCTGAACGCCTGTAGGCGAGAACGGAGTTTGTGAAGAGTTGGGGGTAATGGCTGTCTTCATCAAACCTCTGATTTCTGACAAACGGGAAACGGTATAGTCGTATTCCTGCGTATCATAATCTCCGGGAATCCAATAGGCAGTATGGTCTCCCGCCATACCGAATTGTGAATGTTCTTCTTTGATAACAAAATAATTCAGGTTCTTCTGCTGGGGGAATTCGTAGCGGAAGCCCAGTCCGTCATTGAAAAGGCGGAAACGTATGATGATATATCTATCGTTTGCCGGTTGGTTCAGGGTTACTGCCAACTCATTGTAATGATTGCGAATTTCTTTTTCCTCTCCCCATACCGGTTGCCAAGTTTCGTCAAAAGTAGAAGTTTGGGCATCCTTCAGTTCAAATCCATTATATAGGTTTGTTTTAGAATCAAGTTTGTCGGCATCTTTACGGGCTGTCCACTCAAAGTCTGTCTTAGCATCGGCATCTTCTTTTTTCAGTTCCAGTCCCAGCTTACTGGGTTTGATGACAGGATTTTGTTTATAAGTCAGTTCATAAATGGGGGTACCTTCTCCGTTTAGGTGGAAAATCATTTCCAGGTTGCCATCCGGTGATGTAAGTTTTTGCTGTGCATTTGCTATGAATGAAATGCAAATGAATGCAATGAGTGAAAGTTTCTTTTTAATTTTCATATAACTATGGTATTAAATTATAAGCTAACAAGTTTCCTAACTCTGTTTTGTTTCGGATATTGCAAATGTAAGAATCTTGTATATTCAAAGATTGCACAAGAATAAAAATATAAATGCATTTGTCTTGTTATAAATATTATATCTCTGATTACTATATAGTTAGTATATTTGCAATATCTGATAAATATAAATCAAAGTGAACTGTATCAGAACTCTAAAATCAATATTCCGCGGCCGGAGAGCGTTAATTCTTTTCCTAATTCAACCTTTGTGCCCGTCAATACATCCAAGGCGGATGCCTTTGGCAATATTTCTTTATAAGGAGTTAAATCAATACTCTGTTCCTTGTCGTTTCCATTCATGAATACAGTAACCGATTTGTTCCCATATTTTCTTTCGTATGCATATATTCCTTTATTGGGAGCGAAATGTTTTAGCGTTCCTTTGGCGATGGCTTCATTTCCTTTTCTCCATTGCAGTAGTTTCTGCATATAGTCAAATGCTTCTCTTTGCCGGGCAGTGCGATTGGCGTTTTGGAAACAATTGCGCAGATCGCTTTGCCATCCGCCGGGATAGTCACAACGGAGAAGCCCGTCACCATTCGCTTTGTCTGCTGCCATCAATATCTCTGTCCCATAATAAATCTGAGGGATACCGCGGGTGGTAAACAAGAAAGCAAGTGCTTGTTTGTAGCGGTTCAGATTTTTGGTGTCTTCATCATTGCGATAGAAGCGTGAAGTATCGTGGTTGTCGAGGAATATCAGCAGATTCATGGGGTCGGCATAGACAAGGTCTTGTGTCAGATAATCATAAAGACGGAATAATCCTCCGCTCCAATCGGTGGTCTCTTCATCAAAAGCCCGATTCATGTGCTCCATTAAAGGGAAGTCCATCACTGTGCGGAGATTTGAGTTTCTGGGTGCGGCAAGTTTGCTGTCTTTTTGCCAGAAGGAAACGAGTACATTGCTGTTGAGCCAGGTTTCGCCCACGATGTTGAAGTCGGGATACTCCTCGTTGACGGCTTTACACCAGTGAGACATCATATCGAAGTCTGCGTAGGGATGCGTATCTTGGCGAATTCCGTTGATACCTGCATATTCAATCCACCAAATACTGCTTTGAATCAGATAGTTGGCTACGTGGCGATTGCGTTGGTTGAAGTCGGGCATTGATTCGGTGAACCAACCGTCGACTGCTAATTTACGCTCATAGTCGGCGGCATGTATATCTTGTACACTGGCGGTTTTATAAGAAGTCTGTACATAATTTCCTCTGAAATTGAACCAGTCTTTTGAAGGCATATCCTTGAACAGGTAGTTCTCGCTGCCGCAATGATTGAATATCATGTCCATCACCACTTTCATGCCTTTGGCGTGAGCCGCATCTACCAGTTTGCGGAATTCTTCATTGTTACCGAAGCGGCGGTCTACCTGATAGTAATCGGTGATGGCATAGCCATGGTATGAACCTTCTTTCATATCATTTTCCTGGATAGGGTTGAGCCAGATGGCAGTGATACCCAAATTGTCCAAGTAATCCAAATGATTTTCGATACCTTTCAAGTCACCGCCATGGCGTGCAAACGGTTCATTACGGTCTACTTTTGCTTCGAGCATTCCCGGGATAATATCGTTCGAAGGGTCACCATTGGAAAAACGGTCCGGCATAATCAGATAAAGTACATCACCGGCATTGAATCCTTTTACATCAGAAGCATCGTTTCTACGTTGTTTAATTTCGTAAGGGACAACAGTTTCTTTTTTACCTTGTTTCAAAGTTATATTGAAAGATTGGGGAGCCGCTTCCGACAAATCCATATATAAGAGAAGATAGTTCGGATTCTCTTGTTTGACTACCTCTTTCAAGAGAATGTCTTTGGCGGAAATACTCACATCACTTGACGAGATGTTCTCGCCATATAATAATACTTGTAACTCGGGATTTTTCATACCTGCCCACCAAAAGGTCGGGGCAACTTTTTTAATAATGGCTGCAGACGTGGGGTGCTGTAAGCCGAAGAGTGCGAGCAGTGTCATAAGTATAAAGCTTCTTTTCATAATATATAGTATTTAATGTTATTCGGTTTGCTTGGTATTGCAAATGTAGGAGAGTAAAGAATCTCTTTTTAAGGCTGGAATAAAAATATAAATGCTCTTTTATGTTATATAATTGATTATTAGGGGGGCTGTATCCCTTGATTGGGTAGAAAATATAAATGGATATGAAAATATATTTCTTGTTTTTCTTTATTTTAATTA
>OHRH01001225.1_pt1 | contig 12682 bp, 9 predicted proteins | sample 1578391 | NCBI WGS metagenome assembly OHRH01 (sample SAMEA3879599, study PRJEB24766) | human gut metagenome | biome: human-associated habitat; feature: feces | place: USA | collected 1985/1987 | reverse complement strand
GCTCAGAAGGACAAGCTGGCAGAGGCAATGAAGCCGATTCTGGCATAAAAGTCAAAGGGCTCAGACATAAAATAACGAATGCGAAAAAGGTCTGAACGAAAAAACATAAAAAGATAAAAGGCGGCCGCTTCCAAAATGTCTGAGGACATCAGGAGGCGGCCGCTTCTTTTTGCGATTTATAATTGCGCAGGGATTTAAAGTATGCTACAATCAACGAAAACACAGGCAGCAGAAATTGCCGGAGGCATCTGCTGCAGGCGCAGACAGGAAAGAGAGGGAGAAAAAAGATGAATTTATCCTATCAGAGTACAAGAGGCACAGAAAGTGGCCTGACAGCATCCCAAGCTATTTTAAAAGGGCTGGCTGATGACGGCGGATTGTTTATGCCCACTTATATCCCGAAGCTGGAGGTTCCCATGGAGCAGCTGGCACAGATGTCTTATCAGGAAGTTGCCTATGAAGTAATGAGTCGTTTTCTGACTGATTTTACAGAGGAAGAACTGAAAAAATGTATTCAGTCTGCTTATGATCAGAAATTTGATACCGATGTCATTGCACCTCTTGTAAAAGCAGATGGCGCTTATTATCTGGAGTTATTTCACGGATCTACCATTGCTTTCAAAGATATGGCTCTGTCGATTCTTCCATATCTGCTGACAACAGCAGCAAAGAAAAATGGTGTTACCAATGAAATCGTGATTTTGACAGCTACGTCAGGCGATACCGGAAAGGCTGCCATGGCAGGATTTGCAGATGTGCCGGGAACACGCATTATTGTATTCTATCCAAAGGACGGAGTAAGTCCTGTTCAGGAAAAACAGATGCTTACACAAAAGGGAGAAAATACAGCCGTTGTGGGAATTTATGGTAATTTTGACGATGCTCAGACAGGTGTAAAGAATATTTTTAATGATAAAGAAATGAAAGAAAAGCTGGCAGGCGCAGGCTTTCAGTTTTCTTCTGCAAACTCTATCAATATCGGACGCCTTGTGCCGCAGATTGCCTATTATGTATACGCATACTTAAGATTGATGGAAGCAGGAGAAATTCAGGAAAATGAGCAGATAAACGTGGTAGTTCCTACCGGAAACTTCGGAAATATTCTGGCAGCGTATTATGCAAAAGAAATGGGAATTCCTATTGCCCGTTTTATCTGTGCTTCCAATGAAAATAAGGTGCTGTATGACTTTTTTAGAACAGGATGCTATGACAGAAACCGTGATTTCCGTTTGACAAATTCTCCTTCAATGGATATTCTGATTTCCAGCAATCTGGAACGATTGATTTATAAAATTGCGGGAAATGATGCAGAGAAAAACCGTAATTTCATGGAGCAGCTAGGGGCAGAGGGCAAATATGAAATTACAGAAGAAATGAAGGAAAAGCTTCGAGAATTCTATGGAAATTATGCCAATGAAGAAGAAACTGCACAGACAATCCGACAGGTATACGAAGAAACAGGATATGTACTGGATACTCATACAGCCGTAGGGAAAGCTGTGTATGAAAAATATAAAAAAGAGACACAGGACAATACAAAGACGGTTATTGCTTCAACAGCAAGTCCCTTCAAATTTACGAGAAGTGTCATGACTGCCATAGATAAAAAATACGAAGATATGGAAGATTTCCAGTTAGTGGATGAATTATCTGAACTTGCAAAAATTCCCGTGCCTCAGGCAATCGAAGAAATTCGTACAGCCGAAATTCGTCATAACACAACAGCACAGGTGTCACAGATGGCAGAGACCGTTATGGAAATATTGGGAATTTAAAGAGGAAAGGTAAAATGTCAGGAATTGATTTAGAATATGCAAGAAAGAGCTTTCAGGAATATTTAAGCGCTTATGATGCAAAAGATGAGAAGATTAAGTTAAAAAGAGTTCATACCTTTTGTGTGGTAAAAGCAGCAGAATATATTACAACCAGAGAGAAGATTTCGGAAGAAGACAAGGAACTGGCTCTTTTAATAGCGCTTTTACATGATATCGGAAGATTTGAGCAACTAAAGAAATACAACAGCTATGATGATAATATTATGGATCATGCCAAGTTTGGAGTGCAGGTCTTATTTGAAGAAGGGAAAATCCGTGATTTTATCGAAACAGATAAGTATGACGAAATCATTCGGGAAGCCATTTATTGGCATTCTGCTTATCAGTTGCCTGAAATGAAAGATGAACGAATTTTACTTCATTGCAAACTAATCCGAGATGCAGATAAACTGGATAATTTTCGAGTGAAAGCAACGGAAAGTCTGGAGGCACATTTTGATGTGTCAAAGGAAATCGTAGAGACAGAGGAAGTGTCTGATAATATTATGGAAGCAATCCGAGAGGAACGCAGTATTTTGCGAAATGAGAGAACCACACATTTGGACATGTGGGTTTCCTATCTGGCATTTATCTTTGATTTGAATTTTGCTTCCAGCTTTGGATATATCCAGGAGCATGATTATATCAATCATAATATTGACCGCATGAATTACACAAATCCAAAGACAAAAGAGCGTATGGAAGAAGTAAGAAAAATCTGTCTTGCTTACGTGGAAAAGAGAGCGTAAAATCTTTTGATTTTTTTCTTTTCAACTGCGTATTTTTTGTTGAAAAATTTCATATACTAGAGTATAATAATGATATGAAATCCTGGGGTGTGCGATAATCCTATTTATTTTGAACCTACATTACTTTAAACGGGATTCCTATATTGCCGATTTAATGTCAAGCCGTCATTGCGCAGCGGAAGACAGCGAGCCGGTTGCGGTTGCCCACCTAGCATAAGCTAGGAGTCAGAAGATAGGAAACGGCACTCTGGGATTAAAAAAAGCCTTTCGGGGCTTATTTTTTTATTTCATAGGAAACTTCAAGAGACAGGAGAGGGATAAAATGGGTATTACAAAACAGTCCTTTGGAAAAAGTATGGACAATCAGGAAGTATTTTTATACAGTATTACAAATAAAAATCAGATGACAATTACGGTAACAGACTTTGGAGCAACTTTAGTACAGATTTTAGTTCCGGATAAAGACGGAAATAAAATTGACGTTGCTTTAGGATATGATACTGTTGAGGGATATTATAAAAATCCGGGACATTTCGGAGCAACCATTGGAAGAAACGGAAACCGTATTAAAAACGCAGTATTTTCTATCAATGGAAAAGAGTATCCTCTTGCAGTGAATGACAATGTTAATAACTTACATAGCGGTCCAAACTGGTACCGTACCAGAGTATGGAATGTAACAGAGATAGATGAAGAAAAAAATGCAGTTACTTTTTGCATTTTAAGTCCTGACGGGGATCAGGGATTTCCGGGGAACTTTACAGGATATGTGACTTATGAGTTGACAGATGACAATGAGATTGTTTTGCATTATCAGGGAAGCGCAGATGCAGATACCGTGGTAAATATGACAAATCATTCCTATTTTAATCTGGCAGGACACCATGCAGGGGCAGAAGCAATGCTTAATCATACTGTACAGATTTTTGCTCCGGAATATACACCGGTATCTGACTCTCAGGCAATTCCCACAGGAGAAATTCTGCCGGTAGAAGGAACACCGATGGATTTCACAAAGCCAAAGAAAATCGGACAGGATGTAGAAGCAGATTTTGACCAGTTAAAATTTGGCGGCGGTTATGACCACAATTACGCACTGTCCAGAGAAAAGGGAGAAATGAAAAAAGCGGCAGAAGCATTTTCAGAGGAGTCCGGTATTGTTATGGAAGTCTTTACTGATTTACCGGGGATGCAGTTCTATATCGGAAACTTTATTGAGCAGGAACAGGGAAAAGACGGATGCGTATATGGTAAACGGGGCGGTTTCTGTATGGAAACACAGTATTATCCGGATGCCTGCAATCAAGCTGCTTTTCAGAGCTCTGTATTAAAAGCAGGAGAAAAATACGATACAACAACGATTTATAAATTTTCTGTGAGAAAATAACAGATAAAATAGGCTATGACATGAGAAAGCAATCGAAAGAACCTCATGTCATAGCCTTTTTTTGACTCTTTGCATGAATAAGGAAGAAAAAGCATATATTAGGAGTATGAATTGGAAAGAAAAGTTAAAATGGAAGCTCCTGATTATTCTCATTGCTCTTATAGGAATTTTGATTGTATGGTGTGCCGGAAAAGCAGGAGAAAGGAAAGCGGTCACAGAAAAGGAAATTCTAAGAGAGTATGCACAAAAGGAGAATGAATGGGCAAGTGCAAAAACGGAACTTCCGAAAGAGTCACAGCCACAGCAGGAGGCAGAAGCGCCAGAGGAAGCTATGGAAGAACCTTCTATTCGTGTGGTTTTAATGACAAATGATTATGAAAGCTATTACCATTCAGAGGTTTCCTTGGAATTTCAGGGGAATTATCAAACGGAAGGTGTAATTCAGAAAACATTTTCTTCCGGAGAAAAAATAACTTTGAAAACAGGCTGCCAAGAACTTGCAAATGGCAGCCTGAGGTTTTTGCCGGAAAATCAGGAATGTAGGATTGCCCTTACTTCTTTAAAAAGAGGACAGGGTGTGCCCTCTTATAAAGGGAGCTTAGAAATTTATGAAGATGAATATGGACTGCATCTTGTCAATGAACTGCCTTTGGAGGATTATCTCTGCGGAGTTGTACCCAGTGAAATGCCGTCCGCTTATCCTAAAGAAGCTTTAAAAGCACAGGCAGTGTGTGCAAGGACTTATGCCTGCGTACAGCTTGAAAGCAAAAAATTAGAGCAGCTTCACGGACAGGTAGATGACAGTGTTTCTTATCAGGTATATCAAAATACAGCAGAGGCGGAGTCTGCCAATGAAGCCGTGCAGGAAACAAAAGGAGAAATTCTTTTAAAAGACGGAAATCCTATTCAGGCATATTATTTCTCCACTTCTCACGGAAAAACCAGTACCGACGAGGTGTGGGAAACAGCGTCTCCTGCCTCTTATCTAAAAAGTGTGGATTGTACTTACGACTCCCAAGAGCCTTGGTATCAGTGGGAGGTTCTTGTTTCCAAAGAAAATATTTTGAAAAATGTACAGCAGTTATTACCGGAAGTAAAAGAGGTACAAAGGGTGGAAATTGTAGAAAAAGGAGAAGGGGATGCGGTACTGCATCTGAAGGTGGAAACAGAGCAAGGAGCAAAAAGCTTTTATAGTGAATATGATATTCGTTCTGTATTAGCGCCTTTGGGTGTAGAAATTATTCGACAGGACGGTTCTTCTGTAAAAGGGGGAAAGCTCCTTCCCAGTGCTTATTTTACAATGGAAGAACAGACAGATACGGCAGGTGTGTGGACCGGTTATCAGATAAAAGGCGGAGGCTATGGACACGGCGTTGGCATGAGCCAGAATGGTGCAAAGGGTATGGCAGACACGGGAAAAAATTATCAGGAAATTTTGAACTATTTTTATAATGAAGTAGAGCTTGGGCAGGTGCAGGATGTTGTCAAGAAGGAAAATCCATGATACAATGGCTCATATTGTTAAGAAGATGGGGGTGAAAGTATGGTGAAGCGTTTCCTTGGTGCGACAAAAGAATTTATAAAAAGTATGAACGAGCGTCATGTAACGGCTTATGCGGCACAGGCGGCATATTTTATCATACTTTCCTTTATTCCCTTCATGCTTGTTCTAATGACTTCTGTAAAATATACGCCGTTGACAAAAGCAGAAGTAGTTCATGCGCTGCTTCAGGTGTGTCCGGAGAATTTTGAAACTTTTATACAGAGCATTGTAAACGAAGTTTATGAGAAATCTCTGGGTGTTGTGCCTGTTTCTGCTGTAATTGCCATGTGGTCGGCAGGAAAGGGCATACAGGCGCTGACACGAGGATTTAACAGTATTTATCAGGTAAAAGAAACCAGAAATTTTCTCATGAGCAGAATTCGGGCGGTGTTTTATACTCTGGTGTTTGTCATATCCATTATTTTAACGTTGACTTTGCAGGTGTTCGGAAACAGTTTGCAGCGAGAACTAAGCAGCCATTTTCCCTTTATGGAGAAAATCGTAACCATGATTATCAGTATGAGGGTAGTGATTACGCTCAGTGCGCTGTGTGTGGCCTTTTTGATGATGTATAAATTTATTCCCAATCGAAAAGCGACTTTCAGAAGTCAGTTTCCGGGAGCGCTTTTGTGTGCTGTATGCTGGTCTGCTTTTTCTTTTGGCTTTTCTTTATATATTGATTTTTACAATGGCGCTGCAAATATGTATGGAAGTATGACAACCATTGTCTTAGTGCTTCTGTGGCTGTATTTTTGCATGATGTTTGTGATGCTGGGCGCACAGGTGAACCATTATTTTGAGGCGAAAATCGAGGAGGTGCATCAGATGGCTGCTCAGATGATTAAAAAGGAATACTATCAGCTTTTGCAAAGTGATGAGGATGAGGAAAAAGAAGATGAAAGAAAATCTTGACAGCAGATAAGAAAGTGGCTAAAATAAAGGGCAGATATGAAAAAAGCAAAGAAAGTGTCAGTAGATACCTGTTTTCTGCCAGAGATGGAAAGTCATTGGCTGTAAGCTTTCCTCAGTTCAGACAGATATTGAAATTCCCACCGGAGCTGCATTTTTGAAACTGTATGTTACAGAAGTAGGAGATGACGTAACTGTGCGTTAAACAGATACGAGTGCCTGTCATGTGTTTGACAGGAACGAGGGTGGTACCGCGAGATTGTAATGACTTCGTCCCTTTTAGGGGCGGAGTTTTTTTCTTTGCATCTAAATATAGAAATAAAAGGAGAAAGTCATGAAAGAAAAATTACAGCATATTCAGGAAGAAGCTGCAAAGCGTATTCAGGAAGCAAATTCTTTGGATAAGTTAAATGAAGTGCGTGTTGCATTTTTAGGTAAAAAAGGTGAATTAACTGCAGTTTTAAAAGGAATGAAGGACGTTGCCCCAGAAGACAGACCAAAGGTTGGTCAGTGGGTAAATGAGGTAAGAGCTGAGTTAGAAGGTCTTTTAGAAGAAACAAAGGCAAAATTAGAAGCAGAAGCTTTAGAGAAAAAGTTAAGAGAAGAAGTCATTGACGTAACGCTTCCAGCAAAGAAAATGGAAATCGGACACCGTCATCCAAACACCATCGCACTGGAAGAAGTAGAGAGAATTTTCATCGGTATGGGCTATGAAGTAGTAGAAGGTCCTGAAGTAGAATATGACTTATACAACTTTGAAAAATTAAACATTCCGGAAGGACATCCTGCAAAAGACGAACAGGATACTTTCTATGTAAATAAAAATATTGTACTTCGTACACAGACCTCACCGGTACAGGCTCGTGTAATGGAAGAAGGCAAGCTGCCAATTCGTATGATTGCACCGGGAAGAGTGTTCCGTTCTGATGAAGTAGATGCAACACACTCTCCGTCCTTCCATCAGATTGAAGGTCTTGTTATTGACAAACACATTACTTTTGCAGACTTAAAGGGAACTTTGGAAGAGTTTGCCAAAGAACTGTTTGGACCGGAAACAAAGACAAAATTCCGCCCTCATCATTTCCCATTTACAGAGCCAAGTGCAGAGGTAGACGTTTCCTGCTTCAAATGCGGAGGCAAGGGCTGTCGTTTCTGCAAAGGCTCCGGCTGGATTGAAATTTTAGGCTGCGGTATGGTACATCCTCATGTTCTGGAAATGTGCGGAATTAATCCGGAAGAATATACAGGATTTGCATTTGGCGTAGGTCTTGAACGTATTGCACTTTTGAAATACGAAATTGATGATATGCGTTTATTATATGAAAATGACACAAGATTTTTACGTCAGTTCTAGGAGGAGAAAGAGAAATGAATACATCATTATCATGGATTAAAAAATATGTGCCGGATTTAGATGTGAGCGCACAGGAATATACAGATGCAATGACTTTGTCAGGAACAAAGGTAGAAGGTTTTGAGGAACTGGATGCAGACCTTGAAAAGATTGTCATTGGACAGATTGAAAAAATTGAAAGACATCCAGATGCGGACAAATTGATTGTTTGTCAGGTAAATATTGGTACAGAGACTGTTCAGATTGTAACAGGTGCTTCTAATGTACATGAAGGAGATAAAATTCCGGTTGTATTAGATGGCGGAAGTGTTGCAGGAGGAACAAAAATTAAAACAGGAAAACTTCGCGGTGTAGAGTCCTGCGGTATGATGTGCTCTATTGAAGAACTGGGCTCAACAACAGAATTTTATCCGGAAGCAGCAGAAGACGGTATTTATATTTTTCCGGAAGACGCAGAAGTAGGAGCAAGCGCTATTGAAGCTTTAGGTTTCAACGATGTGGTATTTGAATACGAAATTACTTCCAACCGTGTAGACTGTTACAGTGTAATCGGTATTGCGAGAGAAGCAGCGGCTACTTTCCAGAAACCATTTTATCCACCGGTTGTAGAAGTAAAAGGAAATTCTGAAGACGTCAACGATTATGTAAAAGTAACCGTAGAAGACAAGGAGCTTTGCCCTCGTTACTGTGCAAGAATGGTAAAGAACGTAAAAATCGGACCTTCACCAAAATGGATGCAGCGTTGTCTGGCTGCAAACGGTATTCGCCCTATTAACAATCTGGTAGATATTACCAACTATGTTATGGAAGAATTCGGACAGCCAATGCACGCTTATGATATGGATACCATTGAAGGACAGGAAATCATTGTTCGCCGTGCAAAAAAAGACGAAAAATTCGTTACTTTAGACGGTCAGGAAAGAGTATTAGATGACTCTGTACTGATGATTTGTGATGGAAAGAAGCCTGTTGGAATTGCCGGAATTATGGGTGGAGAGAACTCCATGATTACAGAAAATGCCACAACCGTTCTCTTAGAAGCAGCTTGCTTTGACGGTGTAAATATTCGTCTTTCCAGCAAAAAAGTAGGACTTCGTACAGATGCTTCCGGTAAATTTGAAAAGGGCTTAGATCCAAACAATGCACAGGCTGCCATTGACAGAGCTTGTCAGTTAATCGAAGAATTTGGCTGCGGTGAAGTGGTAGGCGGTATGGCAGACGTATACTCAAAAGTAAAAGAACCGGTACGTGTTGCTTTTGATGCAGATAAAATCAACAGCCTTCTGGGAACAGAGCTTTCTAAAGAAGAAATGTTAGAATATTTAAGCAGAGTAGAATTAAAATATGATGAAAGTACAGGAGAAATCGTAGCGCCTACTTTCAGACATGATATTTTCCGTATGGCAGATTTAGCAGAGGAAGTAGCCCGTTTCTACGGATATGACAACATTCCTACAACATTGCCAAAAGGAGAAGCAACCACAGGAAAACTTCCATTCAAACTGCGTATTGAGCAGGTGGCAAGAGATATGGCAGAATTTAACGGATTTTCTCAGGGGTATTGTTATTCTTTTGAAAGCCCGAAGGTATTTGACAAATTGTTAATTCCGGAAAATGACGAATTGAGAAAAGCTATTGTGATTTCTAATCCATTAGGAGAAGATTTCAGCATTATGAGAACAATCTCTTTAAACGGTATGCTCACATCTCTGGGAACAAACTATAAGAGAAGAAATAAAGACGTTCGCTTATATGAATTAGGAAATATTTATCTTCCAAAAGAATTACCTTTAACAGAGCTTCCGGAAGAAAGAATGATGTTCACATTAGGTATGTACGGAGCAGGCGATTTCTTCTCTATGAAAGGCGTTGTAGAGGAATTCTTAGATAAAATCGGTATGCACAAAAAAGAGGAATACAATCCAAACGCAGGCAAACCATTCCTTCATCCGGGACGTCAGGCAGAAATTATTTATGATAAAACTGTAATTGGATATATGGGAGAGGTTCACCCAACAGTTGCAGCTTCTTACGGCATCGGAGAAAAAGCTTATGTAGCTGTTCTGGATATTCCTGCAATTTTAGAATTTGCAACCTTTGACAGAAAATACGAAGGCATTGCAAAATTCCCTGCTGTAAGCCGTGACATTAGTATGGTCGTTCCAAAAGAAGTATTGGCAGGACAGATTGAAGCAGTTATTGCACAGAGAGGCGGAAAAATTCTGGAGAATTACCAGTTATTCGATATTTATGAAGGAAGCCAGATTAAAGAAGGATATAAATCTATGGCATATTCTGTTACCTTCCGTGCGAAAGACAGAACCTTAGAGGATGCAGATGTAAATGCAGCCATGAAAAAAATCCTCAATGGTCTGGAAACACTTGGTATTGAGCTGCGTAAATAATGATGAAGTTATATATTCTTAGACATGGAGAAACCCAGTGGAATGTGCAGAAAAGGCTGCAAGGGGCTTCTGACACTGAGTTAAACGAAAAGGGTATTGATTTGGCAGAAAAAACAGGAGAGGCGCTGAAGGAAATTCCTTTTTACTGTTGTTTTACCAGTCCTTTAAAGAGAGCAAAGGACACGGCAAAGCTGGCGCTTGGCAACAGGGAAATTCCCATCTATGAAGATGCGAGAATACAGGAAATTTGCTTTGGAGAGTGGGAGGGAGAAAATTCTTCCCTGCTTCCTCAGGAGATGCTTTATAATTTCTTCCATAACACAAAGGATTATAGAGCACCAAAAGGGGGAGAAGAGCTTACTCACATTTGCGCCAGAACCAGAGATTTTTGGGAGGATATTATTGCCAGAGAAGAATTGCAGGATAAAAATATTCTCATTGCTTCTCACGGCTGCGCAGTGCGTGCGCTTTTACAAAACGTATATGAAGACGCAGATATTGCAAATTTCTGGCATGGAAAAGTTCCGCCAAACTGCAGTGTGAATATTGTAGAAATGAAAGAGAACAAAGCTATACTTCTTGAAGAAGATGTGGTATATTACTAAATAGAAACAGGAGGCTGTCGTATTAAATATAATGCGGCAGCCCCTTTCGTCAGAGAACAGAAAGGAGAAACCATGAGAACAGCAGACTTTTATTATGATTTGCCGGAAGAACTGATTGCACAGGATCCATTATTAGACAGGTCATCTTCCAGACTGATGCACTTGGATAAACAAACCGGTGAAATATGCCATACAGATTTTAAACATATTATTGACTATTTAAACCCAGAGGATTGTCTTGTTATCAATGATACAAGAGTAATACCGGCTCGTTTATACGGAAGTAAGGTCGGAACAGATGCAGGGATTGAAATTCTTCTGTTAAAAAGAAGAGAAAACAATATATGGGAAACCTTAGTAAAACCGGGTAAAAAAGCAAAACCGGGAACAAAAATCAGCTTTGGCGATGGACTTTTAATAGGTGAAGTGCTGGATATTGTAGAAGAAGGAAATCGTCTGATACAGTTTCAGTACGAAGGGATTTTCGAAGAAATCTTAGACAAGCTGGGAGAAATGCCTCTTCCTCCTTATATCACTCATAAGCTTCAGGATAAGGAACGTTACCAGACCGTTTATGCAAAAAACGAGGGAAGTGCAGCAGCGCCTACGGCAGGACTTCATTTTACAAAAGAATTATTGAAAGAAATAGAAGAAAAAGGCGTGAAAATTGCCCATGTAACCCTTCATGTGGGACTGGGTACGTTCCGCCCTGTAAAGGTAGATGATGTAGAAAGTCATCACATGCACTCTGAATTTTATGTAGTGGAAGAGGAGCAGGCAAAAATCATCAATGAAACAAAGGCAAAAGGCGGCAGAGTGATTTCCGTGGGAACTACAAGCTGCAGAACTTTAGAGTCTGCCACAGATGAGAATGGGATTTTGCAGGCAAAAAGCGGATGGACAGATATTTTTATCTATCCCGGCTATCAGTTTAAAATGATTGATGCTTTAATTACAAACTTCCATTTACCGGAGTCAACCCTTTTAATGCTGGTTTCTGCATTGGCGGGAAAAGAAAAGATTATGAATGCTTATGAAGAAGCAGTAAAAGAGCGTTATCGCTTTTTCAGCTTCGGAGATGCCATGATTATTGAGTGATAAAAAGATTGCAAAGAAAAAACGCCAGAACCGATATTTATCGGAACTGGCGTTTTTTTTCATATTTAAAAATCTTATTTTATTATTCCTGAGGACCGGCAGCAACTAATGCTTTACCAGCTTCATTTCCTTCGTATTTAGCAAAGTTCTTAACAAATCTCTGTGCTAAGTCTTTTGCTTTTGTTTCCCATTCGGAAGCATCAGCGTAAGTATCACGAGGATCAAGGATATTTGCATCAACACCCGGAAGCTCTGTTGGTACTTCGAAGTTGAAGTATGGAATTTTCTTTGTAGGAGCGTTTAAGATGTCTCCGTTTAAGATAGCGTCGATGATACCACGAGTATCTTTAATGGAGATACGTTTTCCTGTACCATTCCATCCTGTGTTTACAAGGTAAGCCTTTGCTCCACTCTGCTGCATTTTCTTAACAAGCTCTTCTGCATATTTTGTAGGATGCAGCTCTAAGAATGCCTGTCCGAAGCAAGCGGAGAATGTTGGTGTAGGTTCTGTAATTCCACGTTCTGTACCAGCTAATTTTGCTGTAAATCCGGAAAGGAAGTAGTACTGTGTCTGTTCCGGTGTCAGAATAGATACTGGAGGTAATACACCAAATGCGTCTGCGGATAAGAAGATAACTTCTTTTGCTGCAGGAGCAGAAGATACAGGACGAACAATGTTTTCAATATGGTTAATTGGATAAGATACACGAGTATTTTCTGTTACGCTCTTATCTGTAAAGTCGATTTTTCCTTCTGCATCTAATGTTACGTTCTCAAGAAGAGCGTCACGTTTGATAGCGTTGTAGATATCCGGCTCG
>OHRH01001205.1_pt1 | contig 12931 bp, 9 predicted proteins | sample 1578391 | NCBI WGS metagenome assembly OHRH01 (sample SAMEA3879599, study PRJEB24766) | human gut metagenome | biome: human-associated habitat; feature: feces | place: USA | collected 1985/1987 | reverse complement strand
TCAAGTCGGCGTTTCTGACCAATATAAGCCATGAGATCCGTACTCCGCTGAATGCCATCGTCGGTTTTTCCAGTCTGCTTGCCGAAACCGATGAGGCGGAGCTGCGTCATGTATATATGTCTTTAGTGCAGGAGAACAATGAGCTGTTGCTCAACCTTATTTCCGACATTCTGGACATCTCCAAAATCGAAGCCGGTATGATAGATCTTGTTATGGGACGGGTGGATGTACCACAACTTTGCCGGGAAGTGATTGCTACCTTCTCACACAAAAAACGTGACACTGCGGTCGAACTGCGGTTTGATGAAAATTCACCGCAGATTGTGATTGATGCTGATAAAAACCGAATCATGCAAGTACTCTCTAATTTTCTGACTAATGCCTTGAAGTTTACCACTAAAGGCTCAATCACACTTTCCTATTTATTGGAAGATGAGAGTCAGGTACGTTTTTGTGTAACGGATACGGGCAAAGGGATTCCCGATGAACAAAAACATGAAATATTTAATCGTTTTGTAAAATTAGACTCATTTGTACAAGGTGCCGGATTGGGATTATCCATCTGTCAAAGCCTGGTCAATAGGATGGGCGGAAAGATTGGAGTCGAATCCCGTGAGGGGGAAGGTTCGTGCTTCTGGTTCACTCATCCGTATGTTCCTGGTGCTTTTTCTGATTCCAATTTTTCTACTGATTAATTTGCATCTTTCAATATATTATCCGAATATTGCAGAGATGAAAAAGCACACTATGAATCCAGTTGATGAAAAAATCATAATAAAAAAGCTAAAGGCAGGAGACAACGAGGCATACAAGTATTTGTATGACTATCATTATGTTGCTCTCTGCAAACTTAGTTATTATATGCTGAAGGATAAAATACAAGCAGAAAGTATAGTCAGTGATGTTATTTTTCACTTATGGGAGATTAGGGAGAATCTGGAACTTGTTCCTCCTCTACGTAATTACTTAATTATAGCCGTACGTAATAAATGCCTGAATTATCTGGCTCTCAAACAACAAGAAGTGGAAATCCGTTTTTCTGTTATGGAACGGGCAGGAATCCAACTGCAAAATATCATCCCAGACAATCAGCAACCTCTAGGGACGCTAATAAAGAAAGAACTGGAACATAAAATTCAGGAAGTGATTCAAAAACTTCCCCCTGTCTGCAAGCAGGTATTTATGATGAGCCGCTTCCGAGAGATGAGCTACGAAGAAATTTCTCAGGAACTTGACATCTCCGTCAATACGGTTAAATATCACATAAAGAACGCATTAGTAGTACTCAAGAAAGAATTTGGAACTTTTTTATGCATTTTTCTCGCTTTTTACCCTACCCTCTTATTCTAAAAAACTGTAGTATATATAAAGGCAATCATTATTTATGGATGAACAATCACTACATACAGACACAGTCCACGATTGGATTACCGGATATCTGACCAATAGCCTGACACCGGAAGAAATGCAATCATTTCAAGAATGGCTGAATGCCTCGGAAGAAAACAGAAAATATTTCTCCGATATACAGGAGGTATGGATAGCCGCCTCGAATGAGGCAGACGATGTTCATAGCTTCAACAAAGACAGAGCTTATCAACTATTCCTGAGACGAACCGGAGAAACTACCCAACAAGGTATCAATAAACGCAAGGCTTTCCAACTTCGCCCATGGATGTATGCTGCCGCGATGACTATCATTGTCTTTATTTGCGGAACGATTGCTTTCCAGACAGGAAAGAGTGTTATCCGCAAGCAGTTAACCCAAATTTCCATTGAAGCCCCATACGGCTCAAAAACCAAATTATATCTTCCGGACGGGACGCTGGTCTGGCTCAATGCCGGTTCGAAGATGAGTTATGCGCAAGACTTCGGTATCAACGAACGGGCACTGAATCTTACCGGAGAAGCTTATTTCGAAGTAACCAAGAATAAACATATTCCTTTTAAAGTACATACTGATGAACTGGACGTAAAGGTATTAGGAACCAAATTCAATTTCAGAAATTATCAGGATGATCTGGAAGCGAAAGTTTGTTTGCTCGAAGGTAAAGTGGCTCTCAGCACCCAACAAAAGGAAACGATACTTCACCCGGATCAGCAAGCCCTATTAGACAAGAAGACCGGAAAATTATTGATTTCAAATACTAAAGCTGCTTACAGTGCCGAATGGACAAACGACCGTCTCTATTTCGACGAAGCGCTGCTCCCCGATATTGTGAAGGAACTGGAAAGAAGCTACAACATAAAAATCACTATTGCAGACGCTGCTCTAAACTCCGTCCGTTTCTATGGTAATTTCCGCAGAAGGGAACAGAGTATCCGGGAAATTATGGATGTACTATCATCTACCGATAAAATGACTTATACCATTGAAGGAAAAAATATTGTGATCACACTTCCTGAATGAGACTGAATGTTAAACCTTTTAAAACTTAAAAGAATATGAAAAGCAACTTTGAAAAAACATGATTTTACTCTCCCTGATAGAAATAAAAAAAGGTCAGGTTCCTTTCCAACCCCTGACCCCTTTTGACTTTCTGTCTTAAAAGCCACAGTGACTTTATTGATGAAAGTTTAGGCAAATATAAATAAAATCCTAAACTTCTCATCCTATTTATCAATTATTTATTCATTGACTTATGAAAACTAATAAAAAAGTTTTTTTCATGGTCCTGCTCATGCTATGTCTTCATCTGAACTCATTTGCACAGCATATCAGTATGCAGTTGAAGAACGTGACTGTAAAACAGGCCATTGAAACCATACAGAAGCAAAATGGATATTCATTTACATTTGCGGCAAGCGATCTGAATACCCAGAAGATTATTACGGTAACAGCAAGGAACCTACCCATAGAGAAGGTAGTGGAACAGATTTTAATAGGACAAAATGTTAGTTATACAGTTCAAGGTAAAGACATCATTATAAAAAAGAAAAGTAACCAAGCCACACAACAGAAGAAAAAAAGTACAATCAGCGGAATCATCACAGACAATTACGGGGAACCGATCATCGGTGCCAATATCAAAGAAAAAAATGGTACAAATGGGACTATCTCCGATATTGACGGAAAGTTTCAGCTCACTGTTGACGAAGGTATCAGCGTACAAATATCTTACCTGGGATATCTGACGCAGGAAGTGAATACCAGGAACAAAACGCATCTGGCTATCTCAATGAAAGAAGACGCGCAGGCGTTGGATGAAGTTGTCGTTGTAGGGTACGGAACGATGAAGAAAAGAGACCTGACCGGTGCCATTTCTTCTATCAAAATGGATGAAACTCCCGTGCAGACCTTCACGACGGTCAGCCATGCGTTAGCCGGAAAAGCAGCAGGTCTGCAAGTAGTGCAGACGAGTGCACAGGTAGGCGGCGGCAGTAGTTTCAATATACGTGGAGCAGCCTCTGTCGGCGCCGGGAACGATCCGCTTATCATCATTGACGGTTTTCCCGTTTCTTCCAGTTCTACGCTTGGTTCGGGCAATCGTTACGAAGCGGGGCAAACCGATAATATTCTCGAATCTATCAATCCGAATGACATTGAGTCGATAGAGGTTCTGAAAGACGCCAGCTCTACCGCTATTTACGGTGCAAGGGCCGGACACGGTGTGATTATCGTTACTACCAAACGGGGAAAAGAAGGAAAAGCAAGCGTCAACTACTCAGCCAATGTCTCTGTGCAAAGAATGAAAAACTCATTCAAGATGTTGAACGGGCAGGACTATATGTATCAGACCAACCGATATTATCACGAGCTATGGCTGAAAGAAAAAGGAGAAGGCATTTACGAGGATTATATGATTCCGAATGATGATGCGGCGGACTTTAAGCCCAGATACTCGAACGACCAGATACTCAACGCGCCGACAGTTCCTTGGTTTGACGAAATCACACGTACCGGACTTATGCACCAGCATAATGTTTCTATAAACGGCGGAACGGAAAAAACGAAATATATGGCTTCTATCAACTACCTCAACCACTCCGGTGTAGTGAAAAATAATGACATGGAGCGCTTCACTGCAAAAATAAATCTGGACCAGCAGATTTCCAAGTACGTAAAGGCCGGATTGTCTTTCAATATTAGCCGTAATAACTACGATAATGTACCTTTGGGAAACGGCGAGAATGAAAATTCCGGTATCATTACTGCTGCTGTTGCTTTCAACCCGACTGTTCCCGTCAGAGATGAAAAAGGAAATTATTCGACCAATCCTCAGATGCCTCAACTCCCGAACCCGGTGTCTCTCCTCGAAATTAATGATAAAACTGTAAAGGAACGATTGTTGGGTTCGGCTTATATAGAAGTGGAACCCATCAAGGGACTGAAACTAAAAGCCAATTTGGGTATCGACCGAAAATATCAGAAACGAAAAACTTATCTTCCGAAAACCACTCAATACGGGGCGGCAGTCAACGGTCAGGCATATTTAGCCCAGGAAGATAACAACGACTATTTAATGGATCTGACAGCCAATTATCAAAAAATATTTGGTGAACATAGTTTCAATGTTCTTTTCGGTTATTCCTATCAGAAGTTCAACACCGAAGGAATGAGTGCAGGTAATCAAGATTTTATCAATGATTCATTCCTGTACAATAATCTGGGAGCAGGAAACTATAGTCGACCGCCGGTAGGTTCGTACGCTTCGGTAAGCAGCTTGAGTTCTTACTTCGGACGTTTCAATTATTCGTGGAAAGAAAAATACCTGCTCACTGCCACCATTCGTGCCGACGGCGCCTCCAACTTTGCCAAAGGACATCAATGGGGTTATTTCCCTTCCGTATCCGCCGGCTGGCGCTTCTCCGAAGAAAAATTTATCAAGAGCTCTTCCTCTGACTTTCTTTCGAATGGTAAACTACGCTTAAGTTGGGGACAAACCGGTAATTATAATGTAGGCAACGGAGCTCTCGACTATTATGGAGCAGACCCGTGGTATGGCAGCCAATTCGGTGATTCACAGCACGTAGGTATCTATGTATCACAATTAGGTAACCCGAACCTGACATGGGAAACGACAACCGAATTTAATATCGGTCTGGACTTGGGATTTTTCAACAATCGGATTAACCTGACTGCCGAATATTTCCAGCGTACGATCTCCGATTTGCTGGTGAAGAACAAAACGATTCCCCATTATAATGAAGTGAAAACCATTGCAGCCAACATTGGTTCGACTCAAAGTAACGGTGTAGAACTGACTCTGAACACGCAAAATATACAGACTAAACAGTTTACATGGAGTACTGATTTAACTTTCTCAACGTATAACGACCGTTGGAAAGAACGAGATCCGAACTGGAAACCTGCTGCCTATCAGAAGGAACAAGACCCGATTCGCGGAGTCTTTGCCTATGTAGCCGACGGACTGTTACAACCTGGTGAGGAAGCCCCCGCCCACCAGCCGCAACTTCTTCCCGGACAAGTGAAACTCAAGAATATAAATGGAGATGATAAACTGAATGAGGAAGATATGGTCTTAATCGGACGCAATGACCCCAAATTCATTTTCGGTTTCAACAACAATTTTTCTTATAAGAATTTCGACCTTAATATATATATGTATGGACAGGTAGGTAAAATTGCCGGAGCAAACAGTTATTACGACGCCTGGGGATCTTACGGAAACCGCATCAAACTGGGACAGAATGTACCTGTCTCTTTCAAGGATGCCTGGAGTTCGGACAACCAGACAAGTACACGCCCCAGCTTCATCGAGTCGGCTTATGGTACCGGTGATCTGTTCCTCCAGAAAATTTCATTCCTGCGTATCAGAAATATCACATTAGGCTACACCGTACCAATCAGTAAAAGTATCTGTAACCGACTGCGAGTATATGCTGACGTCAACAATCCATGTGTATGGACCAACTGGAAAGGCCAAGATCCGGAAACGGACAGTAACACGAATGCATATCCCAACGTCACTAGTTTTAGTATCGGAGTAGATATTTCATTCTAAATAAACCTAAAAAGAATTGAACATGAAAAGAATTACAAAACTTATATATCTTGCTCTCGGAAGCTGCCTCATCGCAGGAATAAACGCTTCGTGTGAACTCGTCTCCGAGAACTATGGTGATATCAATACCAGTATCTTCCCCCAAACGGCAGAAGACGCTGACGCTATCACAACGTCTGCCGCATACGCCACCTTTAAAAATAGTGGCTATGGAGGTCTGTTCAATATAGCAACAGGCATACAAATCGTTAGCGACGAAGCAAGCGATTACGGAATGTGCACTGGGGTTGGGACCACATCAACTATGCCAACTGGAACACCCTCAAGATATCCGGTTCCGGTAGCTGGCTGACTGTTGAGAGCTACGCCTATGTAAACGATATCAGTAAAATGACTCTGACTATCGACCGGTTGAACGATATTGAAATGGACGATGCCCTCAAACAGCAATACATCGCCGAACTTCGTATGGGCAGGGGGTGGCTGGCATACCTTCTCTATGATTTCTACGGTCCAATCCCCATTGCCGACCTGGAAACACTCAAGAATCCTATGGCTGAGAAAATTCTCCCCCGACTCAGCGAGGAAGAAATGCAGACATATATCGAGACTGAACTTACAGAAGCAAGCAAAGTACTGCCTGCCAACTACAAAAAGGGAGATAAGAACTATGGTCGTTTTACAGCCGGATTGGCACATACTGTTTTGCTAAAACTCTATATGCTGACCAAGCAATGGGACAAGGCGGAAGCAGAGGGACGCGAACTGATGAAACCTGAATATGGTTTCGAACTTGTGCCCGAATACAAAGATATATTCACGCTGGCAAATGAGAAGAACCCGGAAATTATCTGGGCTTGCCAATGTGCCAAAGGATATCAGGAACACAAATGGCAACCTCATGTATTACCCAACGACTATAATTTCACTTCTTATCTAGATAAAATGACCAAATGGAACGGATATAAAATCTCATGGGATTTTATGCAGACCTTTGATCCGGCAGACAGACGTTTGCTGACGATTGCATACGAATATACCAGTAAAGACGGAGTGGTACATAATGAAAAGAATGACAGACCGGATCCTTCCGCTCAATTATATTTAGGAGCAGTTCCATTGAAATATGAATTTGATCCGGATTGTACGGGAGAAGATTCACAAATAGACTGGATTATCTACCGGTATGCCGATGTGCTCACTTTGACAGCAGAGGCTATTGTACGCAACAAGAATGCCGTAACGCAGGAAGCTGTTAATTTGCTTAATGAAGTGCGTACCCGATCGCTTCCGGGCAAAGGATACAGCCTACAAGATTTGAACAGTGTGGACAAATTTCTGAAAGCTGTATTGGACGAAAGAGGTTGGGAGTTATATTTCGAAGGAAACCGCCGCCAAGACCTGATCCGCTATGGATTATTTGTGGAAGCTATCAAAAAGAAGGCTCAATCAATGGGTAAACAAACGCTTGTGGATGAAGACCGTTACCGCTTCCCTATTCCACAAGATATTATTGATGAAGGTAAGGGAATAATCAAACAGAACCCCGGTTATTAATCACTGAAAAGAAAAAAACATGAAAAAGTTAATTTATAGCATCATCGGGCTACTAATGTTCGCCGGTTGCGAAGATAATTATAAGACCAATATCACAATTCCAATGTCGGGCATATATCTGAGTTCTCCCGCCGAAGGAGCAACTATGGACTTAAACGATGAAAGTAAAGATTCATACGAATTTACTTGGGATAAGGCTTCGGAACAAGGTTCCGTACTGATATTCAGCACTACCAAGGACCTTGTGAAACAAGTTACCGTAGAAGCAGGGACAGGAAAAAATTGCAATATATCAACACTGGTTATCAACCAATTACTTTCCAAGTTAGATATTAAATCCGGAAATGAAAGACTCATTTACTGGACTGTAAAAGATAAAAATAACCAGACTGCCGCCGCATCAGAAGTTCGTACGCTACAAGCCAGACGAATGAAAAGTATCTTGCTTGCTCCTGAAGATATGTCGACAGCCACTTTGTTGGCAGACGCTACACAAACCAAAATAAAATTTGAATGGGATGCTTCAGGAATCGGTAATGATACAGAGTGTACGGTACTTCTTTCTTTAGATCCGGAAATGGACAACTTCGTAGAACTGCCGACCAAAGGAACAGGAAATATATCGATTACCCACGAAGAAATGGAACAGACAATCGAAAAACTGTCTATCAAGCGTTACCGGACCAATACTATTTATTGGAATGTACGTAACAATGCAGATCAGTCACTTATTTCGCGTGTCGCCAACACATTATACACAAACGACATGATGCGTTTGGTTGACAAACGTGGAGATGAGACGATCACTTATCCCGTAGTCCGCGTGACATTCTCCGACGGAACTTCGCAAGTGTGGACAGCCCAAAATCTGAATACAACCAGATATCCGGACGGCACGGAAATCGAAGCCGAATATTACAGATATGCTCCCGAATCCCTTGGAGAAGACTGGATCAAAGCAATCGGTACCTATTACAGTTTCGTAATCCGCGACCGAATTATACCCGAAGGTTGGAGAATACCAACAGAAGCCGAATGGAATTATTTATTCTCTGAAGCCGGAAAGAATGGCGGGTATAATGTTCTTAAAGATCCTGTCTATTATTATAAAGATCCTACCGGTCAGGAACATTTGAATGAATGGGGACTGAGCTTTACTTCAGCAGGTACATGGAACTTGGATAGGGACGCAATCGAACTGGCTCAGGAAAAATTCTACTTTATGGCCGCCGACTTGGGCGATCCTGCAACCTGGAACGATCCCTGGCGAGCTTTAATCCATGACAACAGCGAAACATTATGGGTATCCTGGGCTAAAGGAACCGTCATACGCTATATCTATGCAGAATAACTAATAAAACATGAATCATTATGAAAAGATATTACTTTCAAATATTACTGGCGTGTTGTCTGACGCTATTTGCTGGATGTTCCGATTCCGATTCGGAATCCGGTCAGAACGGCATACCCAAAGGTTCAAAAGCTATTGACCTGCAACAAGACAGAAGTGGTCTGCTACGTAATCCCTGCATGGGTTGGGGACTTTATGACGATGCAGTCGGCAATGTAGCCAACGCAGAAGAGTATTGGGCTGCACAAGATGAAGCTGCACGCAACTATGCATCTTTCTTCTATATACGCTGGCGTTGGTCGGAAATGGAACCGGAGGAAGGAAAATATGCCTGGATCTACGACGAGAACTATAAAAAGCTGATTCAAGGAGCGCTCGACCGGGGATTGAAGTTATGTTTCCGTATCTATGACAACGGACAGGACAACATCCGCCAAGGTACTCCCGAATATGTCCGTGCCGCAGGTGCCCAAGGATACGAAGTCGAAGGACAAAATAACGCCAAACTATGGACTCCTTATGCCGACGACCCTATCTTTCAGCAGAAATATGAAAAGTTTGTCGCAGCATTCGCCAAAGAGTATGATAACCCGGATATCGTAGATTTTATCGACGGGCACTCTTTAGGCTGGTGGGGCGAAGGCTCACATATCAAGTACCTGAATTCTGACAAGAAGAAAGAGACTTTCGACTGGTTTACAACGATGTATTCCAAGAACTTCAAGAATATCATTCTGGTATTACCTTATAATAGCGAAATCGGATTCAATACGGAAAAAGAAATCGCTATCGACCAAAAAGGGTATGGATTGCGCAGAGACGGTCTGGGAAGTATGTGGTTTACTGAAAATGACGAGAAAGTAGCGAACGAGATGTATGGAAAAGTTTTAATGGTGGGCGAATGTGCTTACTGGGGAGGATATACGGCTGCTTACGAACCTTTCAAAAATGACACAAAATATTCCTTCAAATCATGGAAGGATGTATATAATCAGAGTTTCGACCATGCCCAGACTTATCATTTCAATACACTCGACCTAAGGACGATTACCGAAACAAAGGGCTGGACGGGACTGGCACCGGAACTTGTCCGCAAATTTGTTCTGAACGGCGGATACAGGGTATATCCTACTTATGTAATCATGCCTTATGAAGCCTCAGCAGGCCAAACCGTATCTATCTCCCACTCATGGAGAAACACCGGATATGGTTACTTGCCGAATAACATGAAGAATTGGAACTATAAGTACAAACCGGCCTTTGCCTTGTTCGACGAGAGCGGCAAACTGGTAAAATCATGGATTGACGAGGATGCCGAACCTTCGCAATGGTTGTCTAACCAACGGAAAAACTATACTTACGAGGTTTCCCTCGACGGTATTTCCAGAGGCAATTACCAATGGGCGGTAGCTATTGTCGACAAGACCAAAGATAACCAACCAGGTATCAATATCGGTATCAAAGATAAGGAGAAGAAGGATGGGTGGACATTTATCAGTGAAATGACTATTAAATAAATGAACCGATAAAGCATGAAACATATACATTTATATCTATTTGCACTTATCTCCGTGATCCTTACAAGCTGCTCACACGCCTGTCAAAAGGTAGAGTTGCAGGAAGACACCGTATCATTGCTTCGCAACCCTTGTATGGGTTGGGGAGTATATGATGACGCTAATGATGAAGTACAAAACGCGAATATTTACTGGGCTGCCCAAGATGAGGCAGCCCGTCAATACGCTTCTTTCTTTTATGTACGTTGGAGGTGGTCGGACATGGAACCGGAAGAAGGCAAATACGCCTGGCTGTATGATGAAAATTACAAAAAACTGATACAGGGTGCCTTAGACCGTGGATTGAAACTCTGTTTCCGTATTTACAACAACGGACAGGATAACCTGCGTGCCGGAACTCCTGACTACGTACGCCGTGCCGGAGCAAAAGGATATACCGTAAAAGGATTGAAAGGTGATCTTTGGACACCTTATCCGGATGATCCGATTTTTCAGGAAAAACTGGAAAAGTTTGTCGAAGCCTTTGCCAAGGAATATGATAATCCGGATATTGTAGACTTTGTAGACGGATATAGTCTTGGTTGGTGGGGAGAATGTCACCATGTGATCCTGCAAGACCAAAACAAATTCGAGCAAGTGTTCGACTGGTTCACAACCCTCTATTCCACTCACTTCAAAAATGTGCTTCTTACGCTCCCCTTCGGCAGCCAAATCGGTTTCGACACCGAAAAACGAATTGCAATTGACGGAAAAGGATATGGCATGAGACGAGACGGATTGGGAAGCATGTGGTTCAGTGATGAAGAAAGGAGGATCGTCGCGGATATGTATGGAAAGACACTTCTTGTCGGAGAATCCTGTTACTGGGGATGTTCCACCGATGATTGCACTCCATTCACCTCGGATACACGTTATCGGATGAATACATGGAGAGATGTATACAAACAGACCTTCCAACACGCCATTGAAGGACATTTCAATACGTTGGATTTAAGAGAGCTCCCCGAAACAAAAGGGTGGACCGAACGGGCAAATGACCTGGTAGAAAAGTTTATTATCCAAGGAGGATACCGGATATATCCATGCAGCGTATCATTGCCAGTCCGTGCCAAAGCCAAATCGACAGTCCTCATTTCACACGAATGGAAAAATACAGGAAATGGTTATTTACCTAACAATATACCCAACTGGAATTATAAATATAAACCGGCTTTTGCATTGTTTGACCTACAAGGGAATCTAGTGCAAACATGGGTAGACGACAACGCAGAACCTTCGGACTGGTTGCATAACACAGTGCATTCTTATACTTATCCGGTTACTTTCACGGATATTCCGAAAGGTACTTATCAATGGGCTGTAGCTATCATCGACCAAACAAAAGACCAACAGCCGGGAATTAAACTGGCAATCAAAGACAAGCAAGAAAAAAAAGGCTGGTTTCTACTTAATGAGATCGTTATTCAATAAAAAACAATTATATGAAAAATTACAAATTTTCTAAAGAAATAAAGGGATTATTCTCACCGCAGTGAGAATAAATTCTTATCGCTATGAGAAAAAGTTCTCACCATAATGAGAATTTTTTCTCATCACGGTGAGAATACTTTGAGAATTATTTCATCTTATAAACCAATGTTCCTCCCTTGACAATATCTTCATGAGAGATAGTATTCTTCGTATAAGGTTCACCATTCAAAGTAATGCTATCCACATACTTATGCTCTTTCGACAGGTTCTCTGCGATAATAGTAAAAGTCTTGCCACCAGCCAGATGCAATACCATTTCAGGCAACTGGGGCGCCCCGAATACATACTCGCCACTCACCGGATTCACCGGATAAAATCCCATTGCACTCAACATATACCATGCAGACATCTGACCACAATCGTCATTTCCGCAAAGTCCGTCAGGTTTGTTTCGGTATTGAGTATCGAAAATCTCACGGATTAACTCTTGTGTACGCTCCGGACGACCGGCTAACGCATATAAATAAGTTACGTGATGACTCGGTTCGTTACCGTGAGCATATTGTCCGATCAATCCTGTTACATCAGCCAGACCTTCACCTTCCAAAGTAACGGTAAACAAAGAATCCAATTTATTCAGGAAAGGTTTTTCACCACCAAAGAGCCGGATTAATCCCGGGACGTCATGTTGCACGTGCCAGGTATATTGCCATGCATTTCCCTCCGTATAATCTCCCCCTATACTTTCCGAATGTCCCAAAGCACTCGGATTAAACGGAGCCTTCCATGTTCCATCTGCTTTGCGCGGACGCATAAACTGGGTTTCAGTATCAAAGAGGTTCTTATAATAATCGGCACGTTTTGCAAAGTACGCCGCATCTTCTTCTTTTCCCATACGGCGTGCCATGTCGGCAGCAGCATAATCGTCATATACCGACTCTAATGTGGAAGACACCGATTCGGCTTTTATCAGGTCGGTCGGGAAATAGCCGTATTTCGTATATACTTCCCAGTTTGACTTCAACGGATGTGAAACAGTCTGCGTCTTCTTTATTATATTGAAAGCACGT
>OHRH01001192.1_pt1 | contig 13041 bp, 5 predicted proteins | sample 1578391 | NCBI WGS metagenome assembly OHRH01 (sample SAMEA3879599, study PRJEB24766) | human gut metagenome | biome: human-associated habitat; feature: feces | place: USA | collected 1985/1987 | reverse complement strand
CCCGACTATTCTATCGTACCGGAGGAGGACGACGATATGGATCAGGCGAAATTCAATGAGATGTTCGGCGCGGCCATGACGAATTACCTTAAGGGTCTTCAGAACAACAACTGCGGCGATTGGTCGGAAGAGGCCCGGGTTTGGGCTGAAAGTGTGGGGCTCTTTGCCGGGAACGGCACCGCGGTTGACGGCAAGCCGAACATGATGTGGCCGTCCGGTCTGACAAGAGAGCAGGCGGCCCAGCTCTTCTACCGCTTTGCGCAGATGGCGGGGCTTGCGTGATGAAAAGCAGGCGAAGCCGGACCAGAGGCAAATCTGGAAGAAAACCTGACCTTTCGCAGTTTTCAAAATGGATGATCGCCGATATCCGTCCGCTGTTGTGGATCGTGACCATCGGCGGTTTTTTATTGGCCTTCTACTGTGTCTATAAGGGGTATATGGGAGCGTTGCCCTGGATCGGCGCTATGGTCGGTCTGCCCTGGACGGCCCATGGCGTGGTGTGCAGTTTCTATCTGAACCTGTGCAAGTCCGACCACCGGGAGGGCGGAATCACTTTTGAAACGGCGAAGGCGTCCAATTTCAATGTAAATGTTTCGCAGACACCGGTTGGCTCTGTGGAGAGCCCGGCAATTTAAGGAGGAAGCGTATGAACGCGGAAATCATTTCGACGCTGCTGATGATTATTGGCGGGGTTACGATCCTGACCAACATCATTGTCCAGGTGGTTAAGACTGTGACCTGGGACAAGATTCCCACAAATTTCCTTGCGCTTATGGTGTCGGAGGCGCTGACACTGGCCGCCGGCGCCGCCTATGCACAAATCAAAGGGATTGCAATTACCTGGTATCTGGTATTTGCGGCTGTCGTGGTCGGGCTTCTGTCCGCCTACGCGGCCATGGTGGGCTACGACAAATTGATTGAGGCATTCAAGAACTGGCCGAAGAAAACGGAATGATGGGAGGAGACGGCAGTGATTCGTTTCAGACACAAGGGCGATTTTTCCAAGCTGACCCGATTTCTGGAAAGAGCAAAGGAGACGGTTCATCTCGGCGATCTGGACAAGTTTGGCCGGGAAGGCGTGGCCGCCCTTGCGTCTGCAACGCCTGTTGACTCCGGAGAGACGGCCGCGTCCTGGTATTACAAAATTACCAACAGGGACAACACCGTCACCATCTCGTTTCACAATTCAAATGTTCAAAATGGAGTTCCCATTGCCATTATCCTGCAATACGGACATGGCACTGGGACCGGAGGCTGGGTACAGGGAAGAGATTACATCAACCCTGCTATCCAGCCTATTTTTGACCAGATCGCAGATTACGCATGGAAGGAGGTCACACGGTCATGAGCAGGACCATCGACGAGAGAATCGTCGAGATGCGATTTGACAACAGACAGTTTGAGCGGAATGTGCAGACCAGTCTGTCGACACTCGACAAACTCAAGCAGGGTTTGGATCTGGACGGTGCTGCCAAGGGACTTGAAAACCTGGGCGACGCTGCTAAGAAGTGCAATATGTCCGCCCTTAGCAGCTCCGTCGAGACGGTTCGGGCGAAATTCTCGGCGCTTGAAGTCGTTGCCATGACGACCCTTTCCAACATTACAAATTCAGCCCTGAACACGGAAAAACGGCTTGTGTCCGCCCTTACAATCGACCCCATCAAAACCGGTTTTCAGGAGTATGAGACCCAGATCGGAGCGGTGCAGACCATCCTGGCGAACACCCAGCACGAAGGGACCAATCTTCAGCAGGTGAACCGGGCGCTGGATGAGCTGAACACCTACGCGGACAAGACGATCTACAACTTCACGGAAATGACCCGGAACATCGGCACGTTTACCGCGGCTGGTGTAAAACTTCAGACATCCGTTGACTCCATCAAGGGTATCGCGAACCTGGCCGCCATTTCCGGCTCCACCTCCCAGCAGGCGTCCACAGCCATGTATCAGCTCTCCCAGGCGCTGGCCGCAGGCAGAGTGTCCCTGATGGACTGGAACTCGGTGGTCAACGCGGGCATGGGCGGCAAGGTGTTCCAGGACGCCCTGGTCCGCACATCCGAGCTGCTGGGCACCGGAGCCCAGAATGCCATCAATATGTATGGTTCCTTCCGGGAATCCCTTACCAGGGGCGAGTGGCTCACCACGGAAGTCCTCACGGAGACCCTGAAGCAGTTTGCCGGCGCATATACCGAGGCGGATCTGGTGCAGCAGGGCTTTACGGAGGCCCAGGCAAAGGAAATTGCCCAGATGGCACAGACGGCAGAGGACGCCGCTACGAAGGTGAAAACCTTTACCCAGCTATGGGACACCTTGAAGGAGAGCGCCCAGTCGGGATGGACCGAGACGTGGGAGATTCTGGTTGGCGACTTTGACGAGGCAAAAGCGCTGTTGACGGAAGTATTCAACACCATCGGCGGCATCATCGGCGAGTCCGCCCAGGCGAGAAACGAACTGCTCAGCGGCGGCTTGAGTTCCGGCTGGAAACAGCTGCTGGATCAGGGAATTGCCGATGAAGCGGGTTTTATAGAGTCGATCCAAGCAGTCGCCAGAGAGAGCGGCGACGCCTTTGACCAGCTGGTAGCGGATTCGGACAGCTTTACTGACGCGCTGAAGCAGGGGTTGAAGGATGGAGTAATCTCCTCTGAAACCTTGTCCGAGGCGGTCTATCATCTCCAGGGAAAGATGTCCGGCATGTCCCAGGAGGAGCGCAAGGCCGCCGGATACACCTCGGAGATGGTGGAGCAGATCGAAACGCTGGCCGACAGTCTTCGGGATGGCTCCGTCTCCATGGATGAGTTTACGGAGAAGATTCTGCGCCCCTCCGGCCGGGAGAACCTGATCCAGTCGGTCTGGAACGCGGCCAAGGGATTGGTAAGCGTTATCGCCCCGATCAAGGATGCGTTCCGCGATATTTTTCCGCCCGCCACTTCCGACCAGCTCTACGCGCTGACGGAGACGCTGCGGAGCTTTTCCGAGCGGTTGACGATTTCGGATGAAACAGCGGATAAATTGCAGCGGACCTTCAAAGGGCTCTTTTCCATGCTGGATTTGGGCCGTCAGGCAATTATGGCGGTGGTCAACGCGGTCATGCCTATGGCTGGAGGCATAGGGTCCCTAGCAGATGGTCTTCTTACGGTGACCGCCGCGATTGGCGATTTTCTGACCGGCATCAACGACGCGGCAAAGAAAGGTAAAGTCTTCAGTAAAGTGGCCCAGGGTATCGCGGATGCTCTGGGTTTCGTTGTATCAGGAATCCAAACCTTTATCGGGTTTCTCGGCGACGTCTTTGCCATCCCCGGCTTCGAGGCGTTCCAGGCGCTTCTCGGCCGCATCCAGACCCGAATCGGCCAGGTGATCGACGCAGTCGGCGGCCTGGGATTTGGGGTGGACGATGCGGTAAATACCATGGATTCCGCCGTTGGAAACAGCAAATTCCTGCAAATGCTTCAGAGCCTGTTCAACGGCGTGAAAACCATTGCCAGCGGAATCATCGGCGTGCTCGGCGGCTTGTCCGCCACGCTGATAGACGCCATTGGCAACGCTGATTTCAGCGGAGTGATTGATTTACTCAACGGCATTTCTCTGGGCGGAATCGCGGTAGGCATCACCAAGTTCATGAACAGCCTGACAAAGTCTTTCGACGATGTCGGCGGCCTTCTTGACAATGTAAAGGGTATTTTGGACGGGGTGCGGGGCTGCTTTGAAGCCTATCAGACCCAGCTGAAGGCTGGAACCCTTCTGAAAATCGCCTCCGCTATTGCCGTGCTGGCGGCCGCGATCGTAACCATTTCTCTGATTGACAGCGGCAAGCTGACCGCTTCTCTGGGCGCCATTACCGTACTGTTTGCGGAATTGATGGCTTCCATGGCCATCTTTAGTCGTATTAGTGGAGAAGTCAAGGGTGTCGTTAAAGGCACTGCGGCTATGATTGGCGTTTCCACCTCAGTTCTTCTGCTGGCCTCCGCCCTGAAGAAAATCTCCGATATCGAGCCGGAGCAGATGGTCGTGGCCCTTGCCGGGATCGCCGGGCTGATGACCGCGCTGGTGGCTGCGGCCAAAGTTTTGGGGAGCGGTTCCAGCTCCGTCATCAAGGGGTCCGCCCAGATGGTGGTGTTTGCCGGCGCAATCAAAATGCTTGCCTCCGCCTGTATCGACCTGGCCCAGCTGGACTTTGCCGGGGTGGCAAAGGGCTTGACCGGAGTCGGCGTTCTGATGGCGGAGGTTTCTCTATTCACGAACACGGTTAAGGTCAACAAGGGCGCCATGGCTACTGCGGCCGGGATTCTGGTTCTGGCCAGCGCTATGAAGGTCTTTGCCTCCGCCTGCAAGGATTTTGGGCAGATGAATGCGGGCGAGCTGGTGAAGGGGCTGAGCTCTGTTGGAGCTGTCCTTTTGGAGATTACCGCATTCACAAAACTGACTGGAAATGCACAGGGGCTTATCTCCACTGGTCTTGCCATGATTGAGATCGGCGCGGCCATGAAGATATTTGCTTCTGCGATGGCGGACTTCGGCGGCATGTTTTTGGCGGAGATCGGGAAGGGCTTGCTGGCCATGGGCGGGGCCTTGGCGGAAGTGGCGATCGCCATGAAAGCCATGCCGAAGAACTTGATTACCACGGGCGCGGGGCTTGTCACAGTTGGAGCGGCGCTGAATGTCTTGGCGGAGGCCCTCGGAAAAATGGGGGGCATGAGCTGGGAGGCCATTGCGAAAAGCCTGGTTGCCATGGGCGGCGCTCTGGCCGAGCTGGCGGTCGGTTTGAATTTTATGAACGGAACACTGGCCGGTTCCGCCGCTATGCTGGTAGCCGCAAGCGCTTTGGCGGTTTTGACCCCGGTGCTCTTTACCCTGGGAAGCATGAGCTGGGAGGCCATCGCCAAGGGGCTGATTACCGTTGCCGGAGCCTTTACGGTGATTGGGACGGCCGGCGCGCTTCTCACGCCGCTGCTCCCCACCATTCTCGGGCTGGGCGGCGCGTTTGCTTTGATTGGCGTCGGCATTGCCGGCCTTGGGGCGGGGCTTCTTCTGGTTGGGACTGGGCTCACCGCCATCGCGGTCGGCATCACGGGCCTGGCTACCTCCCTGGGGGCAGGCGTGACCATCATTGTGGCCGGGTTGACGTCCATTATCACGGGTATTGCCGCGCTAATCCCTGCGATTGCCCAACAGCTGGGCGAGGCGGTCATCGCCTTTGCCGGAGTCATCACCAATGGCGCCCCGGCGATTGGAAACGCGGTCAAAGCGCTGGTGCTCACCCTGGTGGACGTCCTGGTGGAGTGTGTGCCCGCGATTGCCAACGGGGCTCTGGAGCTGATTGCCGGAGTCCTTGCGGCGCTGGCGGCCTATACGCCGCAGATCGTGGATTCTATCATGCAGTTCCTGATCGAAGTCATCGACGGCTTGGCGCGCAATCTGCCGACACTGATCCAGTCGGTGGTCAATTTGCTGATGTCCTTCTTCTCCGGAATCGTATCCGCCCTGGGGAGCATCGACACTGACGCCCTTCTGAAAGGCGCCGCTGGGATCGGGCTTCTCAGCGGCATTATGGTGGCCCTCGGCGCATTGGCCGGGCTGATCCCCTCCGCAATGGTGGGCGTGCTTGGCCTGGGCGTTGTTATGGCGGAGCTTGCCGTTGTTCTGGCGGCCATTGGAGGCCTGGCGCAGATTCCCGGCCTCGACTGGCTGATTGGGGAAGGCGGCAAGCTGCTGCAAACCATCGGAAACGCCATTGGCGGATTTATCGGCGGTATTGTCGGCGGGTTTATGGGCGGCATATCCGCCTCGTTCCCGCAGATCGGCGCCGATCTCGCGGCGTTCATGACCAACGTACAGCCGTTTATCGATGGAGCCCGTGGCATTGACGCCGCCATGCTGGATGGTGTAAAGGCGCTTACCGAGGCGATTTTGCTGATTACTGCCGCTGATCTGCTGGAAGGGTTGACCTCCTGGCTGACGGGCGGTTCTTCCCTGTCCGCCTTTGCCGGGGAGCTTGTCCCCTTCGGTGAGGCGATGATGAAATTTTCCAACAGCATTGCCGGCCTTGACGGCAATTTGGTCAGCACGGCCGCGATTGCCGGAAAGACACTGTCCGAAATGGCGGCGACCCTGCCGAACTGCGGCGGCATCGCGGGGTTCTTCACCGGCGAAAATGACATGGACGAGTTTGGAAACCAGCTGGTTGGTTTCGGCGGGTCCATGATGCGGTTTGCCGCAAGCATCAAAGGGCTGGACGCCGACGCGGTAAACAATGCCGCCATCGCGGGGAAGGCCATGGCGGAAATGGCGGCTACCCTGCCCAATACAGGCGGAGCCGTGGCTTTCTTTGCCGGTGACAACGATATGAGCGCGTTCGGCGACCAGCTGGCCCCCTTTGGGGAGGCCATCAAAGCCTACTCTGACGCGGTGACCGGACTGGATGTGGACGCGGTTAAGAACTCAGCCATCGCCGGGCAGGCCATGGCGGAACTGGCGGCCACGCTCCCGAACACGGGGGGCGCTGTCGCATTCTTTGCCGGCGACAACGATATGGCGACCTTCGGAGCGCAGCTTGCCTCCTTTGGCGTCTCCATGAAGAATTATTCAAAATCGGTCAGCGGTTTGGATAGCGACGCGGTTGCGAATTCGGCCATTGCCGGAAAAACTCTGGTGGAGCTGGCAAATACCATTCCGAATACCGGAGGTCTGGTCGCATTCTTCACGGGCGACAACGATTTGGAGACCTTTGGCGATCAGTTGGTTCCCTTTGGAGAGGCGATGAAGGCTTATTCCGACAGCGTGACCGGCATGGATGGCGAAGCGGTGACCGCTTCCGCCACTGCGGCAAAGGCGCTGGCAGAGCTGCAAGCCTCCCTTCCCAATATCGGCGGAGTGGTAGACTTCTTCACCGGAGGCAACGACTTGGAGACCTTCGCAAACGGTCTGCTCCCCTTCGGAGAAGGGATGAAAGCCTATGCCGATTCCGTGACCGGGTTGGATGCGGGCGCTGTTTCCGCCTCCATTACCGCGGCCCAGGCCCTCTCCGCGCTTCAGGCGTCTCTTCCCCATGTGGGCGGGGTGCTGGAATTCTTCACCGGCGGAAACGATCTTGGGGCTTTTGCGGATGGAGTTCTTTCCTTTGGCTTGGCCATGAAAGCCTATGGCGGCGCTGTTTCCGGCATTGACGCCGGCGCGGTCTCCGCCTCGGCTGTGGCGGCTCAGGCCCTGGCGGAGCTGCAAGCATCTCTGCCCAACGTGGGCGGCATCATGGAGTTTTTCACCGGCGGGAACGACCTTGAAACATTCTCCGAGGGCGTCATCTCCTTTGGCGCGGCCATGAAGTCCTATGGGGAAGCCGTGGCCGGTATCAACGCCGAGGCGATCACGGCTTCTGCGGTTGCCGCCCAGTCCCTGGCCCAGCTTCAGACCAATCTGCCCAATGTGGGCGGTGTGATGACCTTCTTTGATGGCGGCAACGACCTTGGCACCTTTGCCACGGGTATTGTCCCCTTCGGCGCGGCTATGAAGTCCTACGGAGACGCCGTGGCGGACATCAACACCGGGGCTATCACCGCCTCGGCAGTGGCGGCCCAGTCCCTGGCAAGGCTGCAAGAATCCCTTCCCCTGGCGGGCGGAGTCATGGAGTTTTTCAATGGAAGCCATGATCTGGCCGTCTTTGCCGCCGGGATCATCCCCTTCGGCGCGGCCATGAAGTCTTACAGCGACGCTGTGGCCGACATCAATCCCACTGCCGTGGAAAGTTCCGCCTCCGCCGGTCAGGCGCTGGTGGAACTGGCGAATACCTTACCCAATACGGGCGGGCTGCTCTCCTTCTTTACGGGAGGAACCGATCTGACTGCCTTTGGAGACGACCTCACGGCCTTCGGCGCAGATCTGGCCGCCTATGCGGAGGCCATCAAGGATGTGAAGCCGGAAGCGGTAACGGCCTCGGCCAACGCTGCGAGCGCGCTTTCCAATCTGGCGACCGGCCTTCCGGACAGCAGTCTGTTCGACCAGTGGTTCGGCGGGGATCAGACGCTGGCGTCCTTTGGCGCGGATATTTCCAAATTCGGCGCCTCCATGAAGGATTACTACAATGAGATTTCCGGTATTGACCTCGGCAAGTTGTCCGACGTTATCACCCAGGTCTGGGATCTGATCGAGCTGGCGGAAGGGGTAAACGGCGTCAATACCAGCGGCCTGACCAAATTCGCCGACAGTATGAAGAAGATGGGCGACGCCGGGATTTCCGGATTCACCGACGCCTTCTACAACTGCGGCGGCACCGTAAACAGCGCCGTGGTCAGTATGCTGACCTCCGTCCGTGGTTCCATCACGTCGAATATCCCGGTGGCAAGCTCCGTCATGGAGACGCTTGTGGAGTCAATGGCGGATATTGTAGACAAAAAGGTCGTTGTGATCGAGTCCGCAGTTGAGGGCATGATGCGGAATCTCGCCGTTTCGATCCTATCGTCTTCCGGCGCCGTAAAAACGGCAGCGGGGACGGTGGCGTCTGCGGCCGTATCCCAAATCAACAGCATGAAGCCCGAGTTTGAGACTGCCGGTGAAAATGCCGGACAGGGCTTTGTCAAAGGCATCCGCTCTAAGTTCAGCGCCTCCAGTTCCGCGGGCCGCAGTCTGGGCCTTGCCGCGCTGAACGCGGCGAAAAAGGCCCTGGACAGCCATTCTCCCTCCCGGGAGTTCATTTATCTGGGCGAGAACATCGGTGAGGGCCTGGCCATCGGCGTCGACAACAGCATCGTCCCGGCCGCCCAGGCCACTTCCGACATGATCGGCGAGGTTATCGCCGTCAGCAACAAAGGCATCGACGCCTGGAAGGACTGGGTGGATGAGAAGACCTATTACGACGAGCTGAGTTTGAAAGACCAGCTGGCCGGATGGGAAAACCTTCAGAAGCAGTACAAAGCCGGTTCCGAGGAGCGGAAGCAAATCGACCGGGAGGTCTATCAGCTTCAAAATGAACTGGTGGCGTCCACCTATCAGGCTTCCCTCGACTGGATCGAGGAGGAGAAATACTACAACCGGCTGAGCACCGAGGAGGAACTGGCCGCCTATGAGCGGATGCAGTCCCGGTATATGGAGGGCAGCGAGGAACGCAAGAAGATCGACCGGGAGGTCTACACCCTTCGCAACCAGCTTGTGGACGAGTCCTATCAGAATTCTATGGACTGGATCGAGAAGGAGAAGAACTACGGCCGAATGAGCCTGGCGGACGAGCTGGCCGCCTATAAGCGTGTTCAGAGCCGGTATGCGGCGGGCAGCAAAGAGCGCGAGGAGATGGACCTGAAGGTCTATCAGCTGGAGCAGAAGATCTATGAGGCCCAGAAGCAGTATATCGCCGACGTCCAGAGCGTTCAGGAGTCCGCCAACCAGAAGCGCATCCAGCTGGAGCAGGAGTATGCCAACAAGGTTCGCTCTGTCAATGAGCAGCTGGAACGGGATATTCAGTCGCTGAATGACCAGTATCAGAACGCGGTGGAATCCCGTACCAACAGTCTCTACCAGTCCTACGGCCTTTTCGATGAAGTTACAAAGAAGGAGACCGTCAGCAGCGATACGCTGATGAAGAACCTGGAGGGGCAGGTGCAGGAGTTCGGCGAATGGCAGGATATTCTGGGCCAGCTCTCCGCCAGGGGGGTTGATGCGGACCTGATTTCCGAACTCCAGGAGATGGGGCCGTCCGCCATCGAAGAGATCCGGGCGCTGAATTCCATGAGCGACGACGAGCTGGAGAAGTACGTCTCCCTCTGGTCCGTTAAGCACGCTCAGGCCCGGGAACAGGCCACCTCAGAGCTGGAAGGCCTCCGCGTGGAAACCCAGGAGCAGATCGCTCAGCTGCGGGCCGACGCGGAAGCGGAGCTGGAGGAGTACCGCATTACCTGGCAGGAGGAATTGTCCCAGTTGGAAGAGGACACAGCCAATCAACTGGCGTCGCTCCGGCAGGAGTTCGCGGAAAACGTGGGCTTGATCAAGAAGGACACCGAGGCCGAGATGCGGGAAATGACCGAGGCGGCCACGAAGATCCTGAAGGAAGCCGGATGGACTGAGACGGGACAGCAGATCCCCGCCGGTCTTGCGGAGGGCGTCTCCCTGTCGAAATCCGCCTTCCTCGACGAACTGACCAGCATGGCGCTGGCCGGCGTAGAGGCGGTCAAGAGCACGCTGAAGATCAATTCTCCTTCTCGGGTCTTCCGGGAGCTGGGCAACTTTACGGGGCTTGGCTTTGTGACGGGACTGGCAGACTACGCGAAGAAGTCCTACGCCGCGGGGGCGAATGTGGCGGAGTACGCCGCAGACGGCCTTTCCAACGCCATGTCCATCGCGGCCGAGCTGCTCAGCGGGGATATGGATGCTCAGCCCACGATCCGGCCGGTGCTTGACCTCTCCGATGTAATGCGCGGGGCGGACGAGCTGAACAGCCTGTTCTATCCCCAGCGGACCATCGGCCTTGCCGGGCAGGCCAGCCTGGCCTTTGCTGAGTCCGGCCGAAGCGGCGGAACGGTGGTCAACGTGGATAACGGCGACATTGTGGAGGAGCTCCGTGCCCTTCGCAGCGAAATGGCGGAGATGACGGAGCGAATGGAACGGATGCGTGTGGTTCTGGACACCGGCACGCTGGTGGGCGAGATGGCAGGACCCATGGACAACGCCCTTGGGCAGAGGGTCACGCGCAGAGGAAGGGGGAACTAAGCTTGTACCATTCGGTTACCTTTGGGGATAAAAACACCTGGGACGACTGGCGGCTGGTTCCCGCCTCCCGCCCCGTGTTCAATCCTCCGGCCCAGAAGGTAAAGACGCTGGAAATACCCGGTGGGGACGGGGTGATCGATTTATCCCAGTCTCTCACCGGGTATCCGGTGTATCAGAACCGGACGGGCTCCATTGAGTTTATCGTGATGAACGACTTTAAGCCCTGGCACATGGCCTATTCCGATATCATGGACTATCTGCACGGCCAGAAGCTGCGGGCGATTTTGGAGGATGACCCGGAGTATTTTTACGAGGGGCGGTTTGTGGTCAACGTCTGGAAGTCGGAAAAGGACTGGTCGCGCATCACCATCGACTATGATGTGGGGCCCTACAAGTGGTCGGTTCTGTCCTCTACGGACGACTGGCTGTGGGACCCCTTCAACTTTCAAAATGGCGTGATCCGGCCGGCTCTGTTCAAGGACATCGCCGTGACTGCTGAAAAGAGGACCATCCGGCTGGAGGCCACGCTCTTTGGGCGGGCTCCGGTGTGTCCGCAGTTCTTTGTGACCAGCTCAGACCAGAGGGGCGTACACATCCGGTTTGTCAACCCAACGCTGGGGCTGGATGAGACGAAGCTGCTCACCGACGGCACCATCCAGTTCCCGGAGTTTGTGTTCTTCGGCGGCCAGGGAGCCACGTTGGAGCTGTGGTGCGACACCGGCACGGGCACGGTCTCGGTGGATTTCAGAGTGGGGAGGCTGTGAGGGATGTATAGCATTTACGCGGACGGCGTGTGCATCTACAATGATGTGTTCTCGTTGGATGACATGAAGGTGGTCAACCCCAAGCTGACGCTGGAGGACAGCGCGGCCGGGTCGCTGGAGATGGCCCTTCCCCACACCAACAAGGCCTACGACAGCATTGTCCGCATGGTCACGGATATTTCCGTGAAGAAAAACGGAGAGGAGATTTGGGCGGGGCGGGCGCTTTCGGAGAGCAAGGACTTCTGGAACAACCGGGTGCTCTACTGTGAGGGGGAACTGGCGTTTTTCAACGACTCCGTTCAGCCTCCGGCGGAGTATGCCGGAAAATCGATTCGGGAGTATCTGGAGCAGCTGATTGCCGTTCACAACTCCAAAGTCGGCGCCAACCGGCAATTTGCCATCGGCGCGGTGACGGTGGTGGACGAGAACTTCCCCACCTACTACACCAATTACGCGAAGACGATGGAGCTGCTCAACGCTCTGGTGGAAACCTACGGAGGCCATCTCCGGGTCCGGAAGGCGGATGGGGTGCGGTATCTGGATTACCTGAAGGAGTACCCTGACACTTGCAGTCAGGTCATCCAGTTCGGGTCCAATCTCATCGACTTCACCCGCAACTGGGATTCCACGGAGTATGCCACCGTGATTATTCCGCTGGGCAGCCGGCTGGACGACAGCCCCATCGAGGCGCTGGACGCCTACCTGACGGTAGAGAGTGTGAACGGCGGCAGCCTCTATGTCCAGTCGGACGAGGCGGTGAAGCACTACGGCTGGATCGCCAAGACAGTCAGCTGGGACGATGTGAGCGACCCGGAGGCGCTTCTGGAAAAGGCCAAGGAGTATCTGGCAGACCTCCAGTTCGACAACCTGGAGCTGGAGCTGAGCGCGCTGGATCTGCACTATCTGGACGTAAACACAGAGGCGGTCAAGCTGTTAGACGAGATCCGGGTCATCTCCCGCCCCCACGGCCTGGACCGGATGTTCCCGGTGACCAAACTGGAGATTCCATTGGATCGCCCGGAGAACACCCGGTTCAAAATGGGGGATTCGGTACAGCTCAGCCTGACCAGCGTGAACAATCAGACCAATGCCGCAGTGCTGGAGAAGATCGAAAACTTGCCCAAGGCCCATTCCATTCTTAAGGAGGCCAAGGAAAACGCCACGGAGATCATCAACATGGCCACCACGGGCTACATCACCATCACCCGGGACGAGTATGGCTCGGATACGCTCTATATCTCCAACGTGCGGGACTATACCAAGGCGGACAAACTGTGGAAGTGGAACATGAACGGCCTGGGGTACTCCAATGATGGAGGCAAGACCTTTGGGCTGGCCATGACCATGGACGGGTCCATCGTGGCCGACTATGTCAATACGGGCGTGCTCAATGCCGATGTGATCCGGGCAGGCGTGCTCAAGGACGTCAGCGGGAACTTTTCCCTGGATATGAAAACGGGCACGCTGACCATGAAGAAAGGCTCCATCAATATCGGCGGGAATTTTATCGTGGATGAGCAGGGGAATCTGACTGCACGGCGGGGCACCTTTGCCGGAACGTTGCTGGCCGCCAAGGGCTCCTTCGGGGGCG
>OHRH01001184.1_pt1 | contig 13138 bp, 20 predicted proteins | sample 1578391 | NCBI WGS metagenome assembly OHRH01 (sample SAMEA3879599, study PRJEB24766) | human gut metagenome | biome: human-associated habitat; feature: feces | place: USA | collected 1985/1987 | reverse complement strand
TGCGCAGACATTGGTATTCGATAAAGGGGCTGACAGTGTGGACTTTGCGCTGGTGAACCGGGTAAAGCCGGGTGATCTTGTCGTGACACAGGACTATGGGCTGGCAAGCATGTGCCTTGCCCGGTGTGCCCGGGTGCTGAACCAGAACGGCTTGGAGTACACTGCTGACAACATGGATGCCCTCATGCTGCGGCGGTACGAAAACAAAAAGCTCCTTCGTGCCGGCAAGCACCCGAAAGGGAGTGCGAAACGGACGAAGGAGCAGGACATGAAGTTTGCAGAAACACTGAAAAAGATTTTGAATTGCAAACTTTGATTGATTTTCATAGGATGCTTCAGGGAAGACCGGCTAAGTTCGGTCTTCTTTTTTCTTTAATCGTGAATTTTCTGTTACTTCTCAGGAAAATGGGTGCAAAAAGGCCTTTCTCGATGGCTCGTATATATGGTCTGCCGCACATCCGGTTCCACGATCTGCGCCACAGCTGCGCCAGCCTGATGGTGATGAACGGCGTATCCATGAAGCAGGTTCAGGAGTGGCTGGGGCACAGTACCTTTTCTACCACCGCTGACATCTACGCACATCTCGATTACAAAAGCAAACAGGGGTCTGCTGGGGTCATTGCGAACCTTTTGGGAGAATCCAAACTCCCCAAATAATTATGGATTTATCGTTCATGTATAAAGCATACTGTGATGAGGCAAAAGCGGTCTTTCTCTGCTTGATGCAAAAGAAAAAGTCGCAGATTCGTTTGAATCTGCGACTTCTGGCGGAGATGGTGGGATTCGAACCCACGTGCCCGATTAAGGACAAAACGATTTCGAGTCTTTGAATCGGTTGGATGAAGCTGGTTTCATCCGGCTGCCATTGGCAGTTGTCGGCATTTTCTGCGCCTCGCAAAAGCCGCACATCATCGCAATTTTCAGGCAAAAATCAACCACTTTTTGCGAAGTGCCGTTAGAAAATCCTCTTTCCACACGGAGCGTCAGGGGCTGCATTTCAGGTGCAGTTCCGTTAGATGTTCGTTAGAATATTACAGTGCTGCCGTTGCTGTGCCAGCTCACAGCAGGCTTCTCTGTCTGAACGCAGTGTTTCCCGAAAGCCGGGGACGCTGCGTTTTCTTTTGCCCGCAAACCGGGCTGAAAGGGAAGCCGCCATGTCCACATTCCGCGTCAACAAAAACGTCAACTACACCGTCATGAGCAACTACCATCTTCAGGATAAGAAGCTGTCCCTGAAGGCAAAGGGCCTGCTGTCCTATATGCTCTCCCTGCCCGACGACTGGGATTACAGCCTGAAAGGGCTGACGACCGGGTGCCGGGATGGGATCGACAGTGTCAGAAGTGCCGTCCGAGAACTGGAAGCCAGTGGGTATCTGCGCCGGAGCAAAGTCCGCGATGCCCGTGGCCGCATTGTCGATTACAACTACGAAGTCTTTGAACTCCCGCAGAAAGAGCCCGCCGAGGATGTGCCCATTCCCACATCGGATTCACCATCATCGGAAAATTCAACATCGGGTTTTCCAACGTTGGAGAATCCAATACAACAAAATACTAATAAACAAAATACTAAAAGACAAAGTACTAATCTATCAGGGCAGACAGCCGAAACAGAGAATTTCGACCAGATGGCAACACGGGTACGGGCAGAGTTCCGGGAGAAGCTGGAAATTGACATCCTTGCCAAGCGGTACGCTCCGGAGATGCTGGAAGAACTGCTGGACAACATCGTGGAGATGTACTGCTGTCCGCTCAAGACCCAGTATATCGGCAAACAGGCACAGACCACAAAGGCAATCCGGCTCCGACTGGATAAGCTGACCAGCCAGCACGTGGAGTACATCTTCGATGTGATGGCCAACACCACCCAGCCCATCAAGAACATCATGGCCTACCTGCGTACCACCATCCTGAACGCCCCCACCACCATGGAACACTACTATCAGGCACAGGGCAACTGGCTGACGGCGCAGAACCGGAAGAAGTAAGCGCTGTTTTCCACAAAGAACGCAACACCTGTTGAAAATGCAAAGGAGAATTTCCATGAAGAACACGAACGCCGTCCGCACCGAGATCCATTACGCACAGGTTGGGGAGTATCAGCTGCCCCTGCTCACCCTGCCGCAGACCGATGATACCGAACCGCTGGGCAAGTATGGCCGGATGCGGCTGGCCTATCTCAAGAATCAGCGTCCTGTGCTGTACAACCGGATGTTGCTGAACGGTACGCTCTGGCCGCATTTGCAGGATGTCCAGAAAACGGCCTACGCGTGGCTGGAACGCACGATGACCACTCTGTTAGACAAGTACCCCGCGCCGGACAAAGAGCGCGCACAGCTTCTCTGGGTGGCGCACATGAACGGGCTGAAAGCGCAGGCTGAAGAGGTAGTGGTGAGGGAAGTCGTGTATGCAGAATGATTCCTGATAGCATCTGAACGGTATCAAAAGCCGATATTCTAGATTTTATTCTTGATTTTTGCGGAATATTTGCAAATTTCAAAATCAAAATTTGACTTTCTGCCCAGAATAGAGTACTCTAGATTCAGAAAATCATCTGGGAGGAATCGCGATGCTGCTTCAATTTTCAGTCACCAACCACCGCTCCATCAAGGACACGGCTATTATCAGCTTGAAAGCATCTACGGATAAAAGTCTGTCTGATTGCCTGATTTCGCCGGACGAGAAGAAACAGCTTGTGCCTGTGCTGGCACTGTACGGCGCAAATGCAGCCGGAAAGAGCAATGTTCTCCATGCCCTCCTGCTCATGCGGGAAATGGTCTGTGGCCGATATGCCAAGCTGCTGAAAGGTGAGTCCCTTCCGCAAGAGCCGTTTGCTTTCACCGACCAGCCTACACAGCCGACCAGCTTTGAAGCCATCTATTTTTATGGCGGCATCAAGTATGCCTATGGGTTCTCGTTTGACAAATCCAAAGTCCTGACCGAATATCTCTATCACTGGCCGAATGGCCGGGAAGCCTTGATTTTTTCAAGAGAAAACAATGGCTATCAGTTCCGCGAGAATATTCAAGAGCAGTTCACGCTTGCTGGACGAACTGCTGAAAACCGCCTTTATCTGTCCAGCTCGAACGAGTGGAACTGCCCCCAGACCGAAAAAGCGTATCTGTGGTTCTTTGAAAAGCTGACAGGCTTTATGGGAACCGAAATGCGGCTGGATGCTACCTTGTCTGCCATCCGGCAGGGCGGCTCCGAAAAGAGCCGTATCCTGCATGAAATGCTGTATGCAGACCTCGGTATCAAGGACATCCGCATTACAGGCTCCAAGGAAGAGCCTATCATTTCCGCACTGCACACTCTCGATGCCGAAGATGGCACTTCTAAGGGTTTCTGGCTCCCGTTGGGGCAAGAATCCGTTGGAACACAGCGTTTCTTCTCTCGCATCGGTATGTGGCTTGCGGCTTTGGAATCCGGCTCTGTTTTGGTAGTAGACGAAATAGAATCCAGTATGCACCCGCTGCTGACAAGGCATCTGATCGAGATGGTGCAGGATGCCGCCATCAACACAAACCACGCCCAGCTTATTTTTACTACACATGACACAGGGCTTCTCGACCTGACCCTGCTGCGCCGGGATCAGATCTGGTTTGCAGAGAAGAACGAAAAGACCATGCAGACCGATATTTATGCCCTGACCGAGTTTTCTCCCCGGAAAGGCGAGAACATCTCCAAGGGCTATTTACAAGGTCGCTATGGTGCGATTCCGTTCATTGGAGGGGATGCAGCATGGGCAGAATAAAAGAGATCAGCCGCAAATCTGTCCACACCAGAAAGCGCAATCCGGTCGTGTATCTTATCTGCGAGGGCAGCGAAACGGAGATTCGTTATTTTAAGCGTTTCCGCAGTCGAGGATGCAATATTGACATTATCCCGATTTCTTCGCAGTATAAGTCCGCTGACAGGCTTGTGCAGAAAGCCAAGGCAACGATGGGCAATAATCCATACTACCCGGAAGATGGCGATTCCATCTGGTGTGTGTTTGACCGTGACGATAACTCCAACGAAGTTCTTCTGCGTGCCAAACAGTCCGCTCAAAAGGAAGGCTATCATTTGGCCTATTCTAACCCATCTTTCGAGTTGTGGTTCCTGCTGCACTTTGTAAATCAGCAGACAGAGGTTGAAGATTGCCAAGCATTGATTCGATTGCTGAAACAGCCGGGCAGACTTCCTGATTATGAGAAAAACAAGGATTACTTTGACGGTTTGAAGCCTTTGCAGGCAACTGCAATTCAGAGAGCGAAAGCTCGTGCTGACCAAGTTCAGAAGCAGGGTCTCGAACCGATTTCACGGCAGAGCAATCCGTTGACAACGATTTGGGAACTGGTAGAGTATTTGAACTCCAAGATTTGAACGACATCAATTTGAAAATATAGCAAAGCCCACAGGCTAGACTTGTATCTAGCCTGTGGGCTTTGTATTAAGGTTCAGTATCTATTATTTTGCAATCGGAGGCTTCTCTCCACTCGGAAAACTCTTCGTATCAATTAGTTCTGCGCTCCCAGATAACGCACCGCCGCACTTGCGGAGAGTTTTATTCAATGGCATAATTTCAGCTATTCTTTTCCTTCAGCATTTGCTCAGCCTCATCGCGTGTAACCATATAATATTGAAGGACGTCTCTTGCTTCTTTTGAATATTTTGAGAAATCCAAATCTTTGAACTTGTTTACTGCCACAACAGATTTCACTTTTTCAAGTTCCTCAGTAGGCAGACTCCAAAACTTTTCTTCCCATTCCTTTGCGAGATTTTCCTTGAACATAAAACGATAAATTATAAAGGTTTCAGGCATCCAGAGAATTGTCCAGAATCGGTGCTCATCCGCACCAAATGCTTCCTCAAAGAAATGCTTCCCTTTGCCGACTTTACCCTTGGTCGAATTCAGTACAGCCTGAATTGCTCGAATGAATTTTCGGTTCCAATGTTCGCCTATATAATCTCGGTTCATAAAGAAATCCGGATCATTGATAGGATGGTATTTCATCGGGAAAGAATAGATGTTTGCCCCTAATTCATCACACAGATCAACATTCAACTTCATGCGATAATACAGATGTTCTGGTTTATCTCTGAAATTATATAGCATATAGTTCGATAGATTTGTAATGCCATGTGCTACTGCGGTACGAACCGCTTTTTCGTAGATGTCCTTTTGCTCCCAATGGTCAAAAGCAATTCTAAGAGGCGAAATATTGATTTCAGCCAATTTTGCCATATTCTGATCATTTATCAGTCTTGCGTCAATCCCTTGGTTAAAATCAACAATGCGTTTTACCTTTTTTGTATGTTTAAAATGTTTCTTGAATAATGGCGCAACAAATTCATCAAGTTTTAAAATCTCTTCTTTTGTCGCAGTTTCATAATGCAAACATGCTGCTTGTTCTAAACGAAGATATAACTCCGTTTTTTCTTCCAACGGGAGTTTCTCCGTCAATTCTTTATATAGCCTTATGCACTTTCTTACATAGGCACGATCATTGTAGTCATCCTTTAAATTTTGGATAGCAATTTCGTACTGATCAGGCGGCATATAAGTTGCACCTTTTTGAAATCCGCACGCTTTAATCTCATCGATAATTCTATCATAGCATTTGGATGCCAGCACATTATTGTCCAGCAAAAGCAAATCACGTTGCTCACCAAATCGGTCTCTTGCCCGTTCTATTTGCTCTTTAAGTCCAATATAATCACAATAGTGTGGCTCTAGTTTAGGAACTGCACAAAATGCGCAATGATTGATGCAGCCACGTGTCATGTAAGCAAAATACGCATTATTCGCCGGATATTTATAGTCGATTTCTTCAAGAATCGAATAATCCAACGGAAGTGTATCTATAATGCGTGTATCGCCTTTATCAATATCTCCAGGATGGTTTAACAGTCCTTCGAATGGATGAATTCCTGTTGCTTCGTACACTTCGTTAGGCAGAAGTGTTGACATGATACCGCCGACCATCACATCTTCTGGCTTTTTGCATAGCTGTTTTACGAAGTTTATCGTATCAATAGTAATATTCCAATAGAATGTAAAAAGAGTAGTTATACCAACCTTATCAAACGGTGGGTTCTTGAAGTATTCTTTCTTTCGATAGGAGCTTCTAGCGTTCTTTACCAACTCTATGGCATCTGAATTGTTTTGGAAATGTGCTTGTTCATCCAATAAAGAAATCGTTCCTTTTCTGACACACTCTACCAGAATTTTTTTTTCGGTTTTCCAGTTTGTTTCAGCGTCCAAAGTCGCAAGTGCGTTCAACAAATCCTCAACAACGATATCTGCTGCTAAATCTAAAAGGTCGCCTTTGAAGAACCTTACGTCATCCCCCGATTCTCGATAGTATGTTGCCAGTTTCATCAATCCCATTGGAGGATATTTGTTTTTATAATTAGGCTCTACCAAAAGCACTTTTCTGTTCATTTTATCTAAATTCCTTTTCTATTGCTTCCTGAATTTGGTCGGCAACTTCTTTCGATACGATACGTCTTACAATCACCATTATCTGTTGCACCAGTTTTCGTTTATTTCTATCCAGCTTGGATAGATTATCAGTAAAATATTTTGTTTTTGACCCTCCTTCAGTTACTTTAGAAACAGCCTTTTCTGCATCCTCGGCGCGCTGCGTGGTTTTCTTATCTTCATATTTTTGCTCAATAGCCTTCCGAACTCGCTGTTCGGCTTCACTCCCTGCGCCGGATTCTTTATATCGAGCAAGTCTTCTCTCGGCTTCTTCTTTCCTCTTTTTTGCAGCCTCTAATTCAGCTTCCATTTGAGCTTTTTCAGAACCGTCAATAAAACCTTTCCGACTCTTTTCTTGATACTTAGATACAGTATCTGTGTACGCTTCGAGCTTTTTATAGTCGCTCTTTGTGTCGCTTGCTACATGGTATAATTTATGCAGTGTGTCATAAAAGAACAGTTTCAGCTGTGTTTCAAGCTCAATTCGTTCAACTGATTCATTAAAGTAGTTTCTTTGTGAGTTTGGAACCAGTTTCTTTGATGCCGCAAATATTTCACCTACAAAATAGCTATTGCCCCGATCTTCTTTAAAAAATTTAGCAACAGCTGTATTATCACCAATTTGGATGTTTCCCTGACGGAGTCTAAAACCATACATGGGATTTGCAGCTTTTGGAATGGCCTTTTCAAAACGTGATATTCCATACCACATCCATGCAAGAAGATTTCCATCCGCATCAGCAAAGTCTTTGAAGCCGACACCTACAATGTTATCGTATACCTTGCCAGTAGCATCATATAACCGATTTTTATATCTTTTTAAGAGAGGATCTCCGTTTACTCGGATGTTATATTCATCAATTTTGAAATGCAGATTCGCAGCATGTTCATAAATAGCATCTCTATGATAAAAACTACTCACATACGGAACCGGAGCAACAAAACTCAAGTAATCAGAAACCAACTGTTTACAAATCAATAATATTTTTCGTATTTATGCTATTTTTTCAGAAAATGTTAGTTTGTTGTTTGCTTATGGCGTATTATAAAAGCGATAAATCGTCCGCCTTATCTTACAACAAATGTTGCAAAAATTCAACGCATATATGCGGAGCGTTCTTTTGTAACGGCTTCGCACAGGCCAGAAACAAGGTCTTCCGCCATACTCCACATGTGATGCAGCTCTACGCCAGCCGCAGAATCCTCGCTGTCAACGCCGGTAAGGATTTTCTGTGCAATGCGGCGGTTTGCGTCAGCGTGCTCCATTTCTTCCCCAGAGAGCTTATACCACTCAGAAGAAGCGTAGGGGCAGACAGTTTTATAGTCCATTGCCATGCTTGCGTAGCTCATCGCATCGCTGTATTCTTCGGCCATTTGCTTTGCAGCATGAACAAGTGTGTCCTTATATCCTGCAAACTTTGCTTCGTCCATCATAGCTAGATCCTCCCCCTTACAGTTTTTCCACGGCCACAGCCATATTGTTCACCACTGCAGCAGTACCGGTCAGCAGGAAGCTCAGGATAGAGCTTTCGCAGCCGCACGCATTGCGCACCAGGAAAGTCAGTGCCAGATTGGTCGGTGCAGCCGCAGTGGCCACAGCCTGAGAAGCAGTAGCGCCGATGACAGCCACGCCGTCCTTCTGGCCGGTCAGGGTCACAGTGCCCGCAGCCGTGGGAGCCAGTGTAGCAGACACGGTCACATGGTAGTAGCCCTGCCCCAGCAGGGTGATGGTGTTGCCGTCCTGCCGAATGTTACAGCCAAACCGCCGGGAAGTGGTGCCGACAGGAATAACATCGTTTACCGCCACGGTCTGAGCCGAGGTGTTGGCGGTATAAATCGCAGACTTAGACATAAAAAATCTCCTTCCTTATATAAAAGGCGGAGCAGCCTTTGCCGCCCCGCCGATCCTCGCCAAAAGGGCGTATGTGTTAGATGCTGCCGCAGACGTTATTGCAGCCGCAGAAGGGGCTCGGGCCCGCATTGTAGGAGTAGCCGTTGGGGTACTTCACAACGCCGTACATCTGGGAGGCCAGCTCCAGCTGACTGATCCGCTGATTCTGGGCCGCGATGGTCTGCTCATACTGCTGTTTCTGCAGCTCGGCAAACTTCGCGTCGATGTTGGAGTTGATCGCGCAGGTCTGCTTGTCCATCTGGGCTGCCAGGTTGGCCGTTGCCAGCCGGTTGTCGCAGCAGCACTGAGCAAGCTGTGCCTGGATGCCGTTGCCGGTCTGCAGGATGGTGGTGTTGGTGCCTGCCTGAGCCAGAGCAACTTCTTTACCCAGCTGGCCGATGCCTCCCTGCATCTCATAGCCGAGATTACAGATACCGTTGCCGATGTTGGTCAGCCTGTCATTCAGTTGGCCGAACTGCTGGCCGAAAAGAATTTCCTGCTGGCTTGCAGCAGTGGCATACTGACCGTACTCGCCGGTTCGGTTGCCCCAGAGGCCGTTGCCGCCCATAAAGACGAACAGGAAGAGGATGATGATCCACCACGCGCCGCCCTGGCCCCAGCCGTCGTTATCGTTGCCACGGGTCACGGCAGCGATATCGCTCAAAGACATGTTATCCATAGTTGATTTCCTTTCTTGCGAATAGTGAAATTATTTCAAATCGTGGCCACGATTTTTCGATTACTTGATGAAAGGCATGATCTGCTTTGCCATCGCTTCCAGTTGGTGGTACTGCTCATCTGACATCTTACCGGACCTGCGCAGCTCTTCCACCTGCTTTTGGGGATCTCCCTGGAAAGCGGAGCGGAACTGCTGAAACTGCCGGAGAAGCTGCATCACATTGCCAATCGGGCCGGGCATCGCCGGGCTTCCTGAGCCGCCCAGGAACTGCATCAAAGGATTTGCCATACCTTAACCCTCCTTTGCCCGTGCGGGCCTTGCAGGAGCCGCCGGGGCCGTCTGATACTGCGCCATCACGCGCTCCACCTCGGCCTTTACGGCAGCCTGTATCTTCTGATCTGCCTGCGCAGAGGTCAGATACTGCGTCTCTGCCGATGTCTGCACGGCCGCCGGGTCGATCTTTGTCAGGCGGTAGTACTCGCCGGACGCATAGCCCATCGTGTCTGCCTTTTTGACAGCCATGACAGGCTCGTTTTGCACCATGATCCAGCGCGTTTCTCCGGGCTGCACCATGACCTTGTCCACATCCGCGATTGTCGGCACCATCGTGAAGGGGCTTTGTCCCCCGCTCTGTGGAGCGGCCTGCTGGGCCATTTGCTGCTGATACTGTCCTTGCCCAAAACCCATCGGTGGCATCCCGCTGTAAGGGTTTGATTGCCAGCCGCCAAAAGGATATGCCATAAAGCTTCCCCGTCCTTTCTTGATCTTGTAGCACCAGTGTACCTTTTTAAACCGCCGAGAGAGTCAACGAACGTACAACGAAGGACAAAAAGAAAAGCGCCCACACGGCACAGGACTGTGTAGGCGCTCAATCATTTGCACTCAATGAGTATAATATTTTCAAAAAGTGCTTGACGTTTACACTCATTGGGCGTATAATAAAGACAGTGAAAGACACAAACACACAATAACATGGAGGTACAAAATTATGAGAAACGCTATTGAAATCGCCGCTGACATCCGCAAGTCCGATGTCTGGGATTACGAGCTGTGCACCGAACTGTGCAAGGCAGCTGACATGGAAGAAGAGTGGGAAGCTGCATCCGCTGGCGATTACGACTGGAACGACTCGAATCGCGGCCCCTCGTTTGAAGAAATCGTTGAAGCCGCCGCCGAAAAACTGGGCGTTGAGATCTACTAAATAAAAAATCCCCCGCCCGATGCTTGCCACACCGAACGGGGGATTTTGTGAAAGACACCTCACACGGAGGTGTGCAACTATCCTATCACACGAAAGAAAGGAAGTCAATCATGTATACCAAAGCAGAGCTTTTTTCAATGGCCGCAGAGCAGCCGAAGGAAATCTTTGTCAACAACATCACTCTGAGCGTACCAGACGATGCTGACAGCTGCCTTGATCTGGATGCTGAGAAGGAAAAGCTGTCTTCCATCTGGGATCTGGCGCACTTGTCTATGCGGGAGCTGGTAGCCTGCACTGGCCTGTCTCAGACCGCTTTTGCAAAGCGGACGGGTATCCCGCTGCGCACGGTGCAGAACTGGTGTGCCAGCACCCGCGACTGCCCGGCATACGTCCGCTTCCTGCTGGCCGAGCACTATAAGCTGATCTGAGGGGGATTCCGGTATGGCAGCACAAGACTTGACGGGTCATACTTTTGGGAGCTGGATTGTGATAGGTGCATCCGAAAAGAGCGGCTATGTAAAGTGCCGCTGCGAATGCGGCACCGTGAAAGATGTCTATATACAGTCTCTTAAAAACGGAAAAAGTACAAGCTGTCAGGCTTGTGCAAATCGCCGCATGGCAGGACAGCGCAGTCAGGAATTTTTGAAAAAAAGAAAGGAGCAGTACATCGGCCAGGTCATCAATGGATGGAAAATTATTGATGTTTATAAAAATCCGTCTGTCAAAGGGAATGACCTCTTTTGTACCGCATTGTGCCCTGTTTGCGGCAGAAAGTCCGATATGCGTCTGTTTCAAGTGAAAAAAATTTCAAAGTGTAAGAAGTGTACCAATAACGTTAAGCTCTTCTCTGACGCGATTCATCGTGAAGCGGATGTGGACGGATCGAGCCTTGTATCTGTAAAGTTGCGTCTTAGCGGGAAAGTCAATCAAAACTCAACCACAGGGCACAGTGGCGTTTTCAAAGACAAAAATCGTTACCGCGCTGTAATTTGCTTTAAAAGACACAAGACGTACCTTGGAACCTATGAAACAATCGAGGAAGCTGTTGCGGCCCGCAAAGCAGCTGAAGAGCTGATATACGCCCCATTTCTAAAAGAACATGAGGGATGGGAAGAAGAACTTGCAAGCCGTCTCAAAGAACTCAAAAAAGAGAAAAAATAGAAAAACCCCCGATGCTCCAAACGGAACACGGGGGGTTTGCTTTACTCAAAAACTTTTGCAATGCTTTTCAGCCGATAGCCTATTGCCGTCCTGCTGTAATGCGTCTGTGCTGCAATGTCCGGCAGCGGAAGCCGCTCAACGTACCGCAAAAGAGCTATCTTTCGGTCTACCCTCCCAAGCGGTGCGTTTTTGATGGAGGCTTCCATTTGCTTTCGGTCAAGTCCTTGCAGCGCAGGGGGCAGCACTACGCGAGCCGCCGCCACAGGCAGCACCGAGCCAGAAAGGTTGCGGCAGCTGTCCAGCGTTGCGCACCATATTGCCAAGCGTGGCAAACCGGTGACATTTTGTCACCATTTTGTTGGCATTTCCGAGATGGTATGTTTTCGTGAGGTCACGAAAACATACTTGGGTATTGTATGTAGTGCTTGCCATAGGATAATTCCTTTCCACGGATCAGATTTCAACCTTTCCGTTTTCATCATACACGTCAAACTGCTCTTTTGAGTAGGAATAAAGATGTTCGCGAATGGCTTTAATGCGACGAAGAGATTTGCATGTATATAATTTCATGCCCCAGTATTTTTTGTTCATACCGGAAAAAGTACCGCGATAAAATCGGTCAGCACCTTTTGCTTTGTAAATAGCGCGTGGTTCACCAATTTCCGTATTTTTGAGATAATACATTGCCGCTCCTTACTGCTTTTGCAATGCCGCCTTCATGCGGTCAAAGAAAAACTGGATAATGGTGCCGATGGTCTCATCGGTGATGGCCCACGAGATGAATTTGCCCCACTTGCTGGCGTTGAGGGCCATGCGGAGCATCTGCGCCACCCACGCTTTGCGTTCTGCGCCGCGCTTGGTGCCCTGAATCTCGTGCTCTGCCTGCTCGATCAGGTCAAGCACAGTGCCCTTGACAGCGGCACCATAGCCCAGACGGATGCAGCCCAGGGCGTAGAAGATAAAGCCGCCCAGCATCAGAGCCAGGGCCACAGGGGCGGGAAGTGCGGTCAAAAGATTACGAATCGCTTCCATGATTGGTAACTCCTTTCAAAAGATAGTTGTCGATGTCGGTGCGGCTCTTCTGCATCCCCTCGCGATTGTTGCCGGACAGCTGCGCATCCAGAAGGTTGCGCACCCCGTCAAGGGTCAGACGGCTCACCTCGTCGATTTCTTCAAAGCGGCGCAGGTCTCGGGCAAGGGCTTGTGTGTGCTGAAGCTGGCCCTGCTCTAAGGTGCCGATGCGCTTGTCCATCTCATCCAGCCGCTTGTTCTGCACGTTGTCCGGCTCCTGCGCCTTTTTGATGTACTTGTGGATGATTTCCAGCACCTTGTCGATGGTGATGGCTGCAGCACACAGGCTACCCAGGATGCCAAGCACCCACAGCAAAGCTTCTTTTTCGGTCATTTGCCCTCCCGGAGACGGGTCAGGCCCTTCTTGCGGATGATACGGGGGTAGTTGATCTCTGTCACGTTGAGGTCAACGTTGCCGGAGATGCCCGGCACGCGGCCCTTACTGGTGTGCTGGTGGGCATTGTACTTGAAATCAACTTTCGGGGTCTTGCCGGTATAGTCAGCAAGCCACACGTCCCACCGCCCTGCAAGCCTTGCCATGTCCAGATGGACGTTGGCGTAGCTCGTGTAGGTGTAGAGCTGGGCGTAGAACCCCATCTTCTCGATCTGCTCAAGATGATAGGCTGCCAGATTGGATAAGTCCCCATAGGGCATCCCGGCAAGACTCGGCGA
>OHRH01001182.1_pt1 | contig 13197 bp, 9 predicted proteins | sample 1578391 | NCBI WGS metagenome assembly OHRH01 (sample SAMEA3879599, study PRJEB24766) | human gut metagenome | biome: human-associated habitat; feature: feces | place: USA | collected 1985/1987 | reverse complement strand
TCATACTGCCTGTAAATGGCTTCATTGGTATCTAACAAATTATAATCCTCTTTTCTGCTAAAATTTCTTGTATTTTATTTAATATTTTATTATCATCATATGAATATTCATTTTTTTCTATCCATATGGTATCTTTTTCTCTCCTAAACCAGGTTAGCTGTCTCTTTGCAAAACGCCTTGACTCAAGCTTTACCTTGTCCACAGCCTCATCAAGTGAATATTCTCCATCAAGATATGCAAGGATTTCCTTATATCCTATACCCTTCATGGATACCATATCGCTTGTACAGCCCATTGCCTTTAGCTTTTTCACCTCATTGACAAGTCCGTTTGAAACCATGATATCAACTCTCTTATCTATCCTCTCATAGAGTCTTTGTCTTACATCATCCAGTACAAAATAGGCAAAACTGTATGGAGACTGCTTGGCTCTTTCAGTCTCATTGTGCTTTGAAATCGGTTCATGGCAGGTGTGATAGTATTCAATTGCCCTGATGACGCGCTTTACGTTATTCTCATGGATGCTCTCGTAGGATGCAGGGTCGATATCCTTAAGCTTTTCATGCAGTGCATGGTTTCCGTGCTCGTTAGCAAAGTCGTAAAGGCTCTTTCTGTATTCCTCATCCACATCCTGCTTTGTGAAATCAATGTCATACAAAAGCGCCTGTATATAAAAGCCGGTGCCGCCGACAACTATCGGTATCTTTCCTGCTTCGTATATCTCATTAAGTGCTTTTTTGGCCATATCCTTAAAGATAAATACATTGAACTCGTCAGAGGGCTCAAGTTCATCTATCAGATAGTGCTTTATGCCGTCCATCTCATCGACTGTAACCTTCGCAGAGCCTATATCCATGTATTTGTATACCTGCATGGAATCCGCGGATATTATAGCACCATTTATTTTTTTTGCAAGCTCAATCGATAGAGCTGTCTTTCCTACTGCTGTCGGTCCTGTCAGGACAATCATCGGTTTTTGTGTCATATTGCACCTCAGTCCAAATGTGTATGTTGTCATACGATACGTTTGAATTTCTTTTCTATCTCATATTTGCTCATAGAGATGATGGTTGGTCTGCCGTGTGGGCAGTTGTAAGGATTGTCGAGTGACAAAAGCTCATCTATCAGCTTATTTATCTCAGGAAGAGTAAGCTTGTCATTGCCCTTGACTGCTGCCTTGCACGACATGGATGCGACCTTTTCCGTGATGATATCAGGAGTCTGTCTGCCTGTCGAATTGGAAAAATCATCGAGCATCTCTATAAACAGATCCTTCATATCTATGTTAAACAAATTATCCGGAATTGCACTGATCATGTATTCCTTGCCGCCAAAATGCTCCACCTCATAGCCAAACTGTTCTATCTGCGGCCTGTATTTCTCAAGCATCTCACATTCCCTGGCATCAAGTGTCATGACAATCGGAGGGCTTATGCGCTGTGATGTGAAATCCTTATTGGCAAGTCTTGCCATCGTTTTTTCATACAGCACCTTCTCATGAGCTGCATGCTGGTCTATGATATAAAGCTTGTCCTCAAACTCTATTAACCAGTAGGTCTTAAAGAGCTGGCCTATGATGGAAAACTGCTTCTTTGAGCTTTCTGTAAGAAAAACCTTGTCGTAATCGCCGAGTGTCTGCTGGGTGCCGGTGACAACCTGTGCAGGTTCATACGCGGTGGAAGTCTCAGGCGCTTTTGCAGCAGGTTCTGTTGCTGAGTAATTTTTTACTGTTGACGTCACGCTCTGTCCGTACACACTCCTTGATTCCGCTGCCCTCACCTCATTGATACGCCTCTTCTCAAACGGCTCCGGTATTGGCTCCTTATACTCATGCACTATCTTTTTAGGCGCCGGCGTACTGTCTACAGGCACCTCGGGAATCATCTCCTTGTGGGATAGAATTGCATATATTGTGTCACACAATTCGACATATATCTCGTTGTTGTTGTCGAACCTAAGCTCCATCTTGGTCGGATGCACGTTGACATCCAGCTCACTGAAAAATGTAAAGTAAAGCACTGTAAACGGATACTGGTGCTGCATTAGAAAGCTCTTGTAGGCCTCCTCGATAGCGCGTGACAATATATTGCTCTTTACATACCTGCCGTTTATGAAATAATTCTCATAATTTCTGTTGCCCCTCGTGATGACAGGCTTTCCTATAAAGCCCTCCACCTTAAAGTATTCGCATTCATGCTTCACCTCAAGCAGTGATGACGATATCTCGCGTCCGAATATATGGTATATGATATCCTTTCTGTTGCCGTTTCCTGAGGTGTGAAGCTTTGTCTGGTTATTGTTTATGAACTTAAACGATATATCGGGATGCGAAAGCGCAAGCTTTTCAACCATATCGCTTATGTAGCTGCCCTCTGTCTGTGCTGTCTTTAAAAACTTACGTCTTGCAGGAACATTATAAAACAAATCCTTTACTATGAAGGTAGTACCGTCCGGAGCACCGATTTCCTCGTTGGAAAGCTCCTTCGAGCCCTCAATCACATATCTGGTGCCGGTGAGCTCATCGTAGGTTTTTGTGATAAGCTCAACGCGGGCAACGGCCGAGATACTTGACAGCGCCTCACCTCTGAAGCCGAGAGACTTTACTGTGAGTAAATCCTCTGCCGAGCGGATTTTACTTGTGCTGTGACGGTAAAATGCAACCGCAACCTGGTCTCTTTCAATTCCGCAGCCGTTGTCGGTGATACGGATAAATGAGATTCCGCCCTCTTTTATCTCCACAGTAATGGCTGTGGAGCCTGCATCTATGGCATTTTCCACCAGCTCTTTAACCACGGAGCACGGACGCTCAACAACCTCTCCTGCAGCTATTTTATCTATTGTTTCCTGATTTAATATGGCAATATTTGGCATTTTAATCCTTTCTACCAGCGGTTTTTAACCTTGTTCTGGAGCTGATACAGCTTGTTTAACGCATCAAGTGGTGTCATGTTGCCTATGTCTATGCTTCGAAGCTCGTCAATTATGTCATCATCCTTCACGGTGTCGAAAAGTGAAATCTGTGTCATATCAACCTCGTCAAGATGCTCCTTTTTATGCTTGTGACCATTGTCAACGGATATGCTTTTTACAGTATCTGTGATATCATTTGCAAGAAGCTGTTCTGCGATTTCCTTGGCACGCTCTATGACTGAATCAGGCAGCCCTGCAAGCTTTGCTACCTGTATGCCGTAGCTTCTGTCAGCTCCGCCCTTTACGATTTTTCTTAAGAAAACTATATCATCGCCCTTTTCCTTTACAGCGATGCAATAGTTATTTACACTGTCAAGCTTGCCCTCAAGCTCGGTGAGCTCGTGATAATGGGTTGCAAAAAGCGTCTTTGCTCCGAGGAGCTTTGGATTACTTATATGCTCTACAACTGCCCAGGCGATGCTTAGTCCGTCAAATGTACTCGTGCCTCGTCCAATCTCATCGAGAATGAGCAGGGATTTTGCGGTTGCATTTCTTAATATATTTGCCACCTCGTTCATCTCAACCATAAATGTACTCTGGCCGCTTGCAAGGTCGTCAGATGCGCCGACTCGTGTGAAGATACGGTCTACAATACCGATATTTGCAGTTTGTGCAGGTACAAAGCTTCCAATCTGTGCCATGAGAACGATAAGTGCTGTCTGTCTCATGTAGGTGGATTTACCGGCCATGTTTGGTCCAGTGATGATTGAGATTCTGTTTTTGTGCTGATCCAGATATGTATCGTTTTCTATAAACATGTCATTTGTAATCATTTTTTCAACTACAGGATGACGTCCGTTTTTTATGTCTATTATTCCGCTTTCATTTATCTTTGGCTTGCAGTAATTATTCTGGCTGGCAACAAGCGCAAGCGAAGCAAAAACATCAATCTGTGCTATAGCTCTGGCTGTTTTCTGAATCCTCGAAACATTGCAGGAAATCTGTTTTCTTACATCACGAAACAGCTCATACTCAAGTGATGTGAGCCTGTCTTCAGCTCCAAGAATGGTATCCTCAAGCTCTTTAAGCTCCGGTGTTATGTAGCGCTCTGCATTGGTGAGTGTCTGCTTTCTCACGTAATAATCCGGAACCATATCCTTGAAAGAGTTTGTGACCTCAAGGTAATATCCAAATACCTTGTTATACTTGATTCTTAAGTTTTTGATGCCTGTTTTTTCACGTTCACCGGCTTCAAGCTCTGCAAGCCATGTCTTTCCCTTGGTTTTTGCGTCTCGAAGACGGTCAACCTCCTCGTTGTAGCCAGCTTTTATGATATCTCCATCGCGCTGTGAGATAGGCGGCTCATCCTCAATGGATGAAAGTAAAAGCTCATATATATCCTTAAGCTCGTCGAACTCTTCATTAATCTCATCGGTAAGCTCACACGGTATGTCTGAAAGCTGCTGCTTTATTGGAGGAAGCATTTTTAATGAATCCCTGAATGCAATAAGGTCGCGCGGATTGGCTGACTGGTAGGTGATTCTTGTGATGAGACGCTCAAGGTCATAAATAGGATTAAGGTATTCCCTGATCTCGTCTCTTGTTATTTCGTTTGCATTAAGTGCTTCGATAAGCTTCTGGCGCTTTATTATCTCTGCCTTTTCGATGAGAGGCTGCTCGACATAGGTGCGAAGCAGTCTTGCTCCCATAGCCGTGCGTGTCTTGTCGAGTACCCAAAGCAGTGAGCCTCTCTTTTGCTTTTCTCGAAGTGTCTCAACCAGCTCCAAATTACGTCTTGATGAGCTGTCTATTATCATATATTTGCCTATTGAGTACGGATGAATCTCAAGTATATTGTCGAGCGAGTTCATCTGCGTCTCATAAAGGTACTTTAACAGGGCGCCGGCAGCTATGACTCCACTCTCATAATCCTCAAGGCCCAGAGCATTTATTGTCTGTACGTGGAAATGTGAAAGCAGTGTCTCATTTGCAAGACCATCAGAAAAATACCATGAGTCGAGTGCTGAAACAGTAATTGACAGTCTGTTTTTCATATCGTCAACATCTATTCCGCTCATGTAGAAGGCTTCATTACATATGATTTCCGATGGATTAAATCTGCTCACCTCATCTAACAGCTTTCTTTCCGCATCCACCTCTGTCGTAAAAAAATCACCTGTTGTGACATCACAGGTTGCTATGCCGTATTTGTCTTCAGTGTATACAATCGACATTATATAATTGTTTTTTGCCTCATCTAAAGAAGCCATATCAGTGTTAGTGCCAGGTGTCACAACACGGATTACCTCTCGCTTTACGATTCCCTTTGCCTGCTTTGGATCTTCCATCTGTTCACAGATAGCTACCTTGTGACCGTTTGATACGAGTCTGTTGATATATGAGTCTGCCGCGTGAAACGGGACTCCACACATAGGAGCTCTTTCTTCAAGTCCGCAGTTTTTGCCGGTGAGTGTAAGCTCAAGCTCCTTTGAAACCATTATCGCATCGTCAAAAAACATCTCATAGAAGTCTCCTAAGCGATAAAATAAAATACAATCCTTATATTGTTCTTTTGTCTGCAGATAATGCTGCATCATTGGTGATACTTCTGCCACGAATATTTCCTCTCTTTACGTGTATAAATATTATTCATGTGTATAAATATTATTTAAAATCCGGCCTATATTTTTTAATAATTGCTTCTGCGACCTTTATGCCGTCGATTGCCGCAGATGTAATGCCTCCTGCATAGCCTGCGCCCTCTCCGCAAGGGTATACACCCGAGATGTTGCTCTCAAAGGATTCATCTCTTTTTATGCGAAGCGGAGAAGATGTGCGTGTCTCCATACCGGACAAAATTGCATCTTTTCTGTCAAAACCATGTATCAGATGACCAAAATGTTCCATTCCAAGCTTGAACGACTGCTCCATGTCAGCGTTCATCAGTCCATTCAGCTTTGCAAAGACGGTGTTTCCCTTTGTACAGGAGCTAAAATCACCGTATGCTGTTGTTAATCTGTCATCACAGAAATCACCGAAAAGCTGCTGTGGTATTAAACCATTGCCTCGCTTATAATTTTCTGTTTCAAGCTTTTCTTGATATCTCACTCCGGCGAGGGCATCATCTGCTCCGAAATCCTTCGGCGAAACAGATACTATGATGGCACTGTTCGCATTTTTGCTGTTTCTGTCGTGATAGCTCATGCCGTTAACCACTGTGTGATTTTCGGTTGACGATGAGTTGACCACATATCCTCCCGGACACATGCAGAATGAATAGACTCCTCTGCCATTCGGAAAATTGGAGGTAACCTTATAAGGACTTGGAGGAAGTATGATTTTCTTTTGAATACCATACTGTGATTCATCTATCATGCGCTGCGGATGCTCCACGCGAAAGCCGACTGCAAAGCTCTTGCACTCCATATCAAAGCCTTTGTTGTAAAGCATATCAAATGTATCTCTGGCGCTGTGTCCGAGTGCCAGAACGCATACATCTGTCTTTATCTCACTATTACTGTTACTGTCAGAATCCGTGTAAACACTTAATAGCTTTTGGGAAACTATGTCAAGATTGTTTACACAGGTATCAAATACAAATGTAGCACCATTGTCAACCAAAAACTCACGCATATTGACAATTACTTCTGAAAGTACATCAGTACCAATATGTGGCTTGTTGTCATAAAGTATGGACGGATCTGCCCCAAAGCGCACAAATGTCTCAAGCACAAGACGATTTCTGCCCGAAGGATCCTTTACGGATGTATTCAGCTTGCCGTCTGAAAAGGTTCCGGCACCGCCCTCACCAAACTGTACATTGCTTTTGGGATTAAGTATGCCGCTCTCCCAGAATTTTTGTACATCGCAGGTTCTTTTCTCAACCCGGCTGCCACGCTCGATAACTATCGGGCGAAAACCTGCCTCTGCCAGTATATATGCACAAAACAAGCCGGCAGGTCCTGCCCCTGCAATAACAGGTCGCCTGTCAAGCGATATATTTCCATGCGCAGGTATCCGGTACTCTTTTTCTTTGTATATGAGCACAGATGAGCTGGCTGCTCTTTTTACAATTGCTTCTTCGCTATTTTTTGTATCCTCTATCTCTACAGCAACTGAATATGTATAGAACAGCTCAGGCTTTTTACGCGCGTCAAGTGATTTCTTTAATATGCGGTATGTGAAGCCTGTCTTGGCATTGAGCTTAAGCATTTTTATTATTTTCTTTTTTAATGCCTCATCACTGTGCGTGACGGGGAGCTTTATCTGGTTAATTTTAATCATTTACTGCATTTCTCCTGCTATATATCCACTTGTCCATGCCCACTGCAGATTGTAGCCACCGCATATGCCGTCCACATCAAGCAGCTCGCCGCAAAAGTAAAGCCCCGGATGGATTTTGGACTCCAATGTACGTACATCTATTTCCTTTGTATATATGCCGCCTGCACACACCTGTGCAAATTCGGCTCCTCTTGGCTTTTTTACCGAAACGGCTGTATGCTTTATTGAGCGGGTAAGACTTTTACAATCATCATCTGTCAACAGCCTTCCCTTTTTGTCAGGAGATACACCTGATTTGTGTATCAGCTCAAGAAGAAGCTTATTGTTTAAAAGTCCGTTAAGCATCTCATTTAACGAGCGGTTGTCTGTCGTTGTAATGCTTCTGTCCTTTATGTATCCGTTAAGCTCATCATCACTGAAAGCCGGCAAAAAGTCAATTATCACCTCGACCCTTTGACCTTTATCGAGGGCTCTTGACATAAGACTTGAAATCTGAAAAACCGGGATGCCTGAGATGCCATAGTCAGCTAACTGCAGCTCCCCTGTATTTTGCTCTGTCATTTGACCGTCTATCACGGAAGCGACAGTGGCATCGCATCTGACACCTGTGATTTTTTTGAAATTTAGGCCATCACAACTAAAGCCGCAAAGCGCGGGTAATGGCTTTTGAATATGATGTCCGAGAGCTTCTATCTGTCGAAACAGGCTTCCGTCACTTCCAAGCTTCGGGGAAGCCGTAAGGCCACACGCTATGATAAGCCTTTTGGACTTAAAGCTGCCCTTGTCTGTTTGGATGCAGTAACCGGTCCGGTCATCTGTCTTCTTAGTTGCCGCATTAATAGCAGAATTTGTGTCCTCAGCTGTAATCCTTGCAGCCTTGATTTCTGTAATACTAATACCTGTTTTCACATCTACATGAAGCCTCATAAGCTCCATTCGAAAGGCTGCCACAACAGATGCTGCCTGCCTTGAATTTGGATAAATGTAGCCAGCATTGTCATATGCAGGTATTCCAAGTTCTTTAAAAAAACGTATTGTGTCTGCATGATTAAATTGCGACAACCCGTTTTTAATCAGTGCTTTACTGCCGTAGAATTTGTTTACGGACATATCAGTGTTTGTGAAATTACATCTGCCGTTTCCTGTTGCCAGTATTTTCTTTCCTATATCATCCTTGTGCTCTAAAAGTGCCACACGTGCTCCCTTTGATGCAGCAGTTGCTGCCGCCATCAGCCCGGATGCACCGGCACCTATTATAATTACATCGTACATATTCTTTCCCCTAACTGATTTATTTTAACATTAACTCGAATAGCTTTCAAGAAAATCGTACAAATCAGTTTCGTTAAAAAAGTAGAGTCCATTTGTAACCTTATTTTTTGCTTCATCTGGCAGTTCTTCAAAATACACGCCTGTGTCAAAGTATTTTTCACTTGCAGTGCCATTGTATACAGACAGCATTCCGGAGTCATTTTTGATGCAGTATTTTGCATTCTTAGCCTCATTTGATGTCAGAAGGCTTTCTTTTTCATTTTTTTCTTCTTTATCATTTTCATTGCTTTGTGCAATTATCGCAGCCTTGTCTGCTGCTCTTTGCGTATTGATTTTTTCTATCATAACAAGTGCAAGAAGAATTACAACAATAGTTAAAAAACAGATACTGATTTTGCTTTTCATATTATCACCTCAAAATCAGTATCTGTAAATTTTTGTTTGCCACTTTTATGATAAGTGTGCCCTTTGGAAAATGTCTAAGCTCATCCTCAGTCAGTCCCTTGAGCAAAAGCAGCGCAACTGCATATGACATAACCGCAATGATTGCAGCAAGAATGAAGGCGATAATCTCAATATGACAGGCCTTGTAAAGTATAAAGTATACTATATACGAAATAACTCCCATTATGAGCGAGCTTATGGCCGGTATGATAAAGGTCTTTTTTATTTCCTGCTTAAAGCCACTGTACTTCTTTAAAGCCATGCTGTTCATAAAGCACATGAGCAATGCAAAAAACGTATTGGCAAGCACAACTGCATGTATATTGAGCCTGAATATGAGCATAAGAAGTATGAGTACTATGACATGCGCTACAATCGATATCGCAGCGTTGATTACAGGAACTTTGAGCCTGTCAATTCCCTGCAGTAGTCCGTTGGACAGAGTTGAAAGCGAGTAAAATACTACCGCAACCGCACCGACATACATCATAAGTGATGCCTCAGCATTTGTTACACGGGTGCTTGAGAACAGTATATTAAATATTGGCAGTCCAAACACGGCAAGCCCTACTGCACATGGGAATGCGACAACCATGATAAAGCGTGTGGAAAGATTAATCTGTCCTCTCACTGCCTCCATATCGTCCCTGTGATATGCGCCTGTAAGCACCGGCACAAAGGATGCTGCCATAGCTGATGCTATGGATATAGGCACATTGATTAAAAGCTTGTACTTTCCGGTGTATACACCCCACCATACGTCTATATCATTCTGAGTGTATCCCTGAAGCAGTGCAACCTGCTTGAATATACCCTGGTCTATGATGCCACTGATATTGTATATAGTAGTACTTAAAAGCACCGGAATAACCGTAATTACAAGAATCTTCATGGTGTAGCCAAATGAGCTCACCCTGACATTTCGTTCTCTTTTCATCTGTCTCTTGAACACCTTCATATAGATGGCAAAGATAAATACTACAAATAAAAGAGCCGCTACAGAGCCAAGCACTGTTCCAAGTGTACCACCGGCTGCACCATATGCTGCGGCATAGTGCTCCTTATCACCAAGTACTGCACCAATTCTTGTACCTGTACGGTATAGCACATATGCAGCCCATACACTGACTATGGCATTTACTATCTGCTCTATTATCTGTGATACGGCACTTGGCATCATAGTACCCAGTCCCTGGAAAAAGCCTCTGATGACGCCGAGCACTGCAACTACCAAAAGCCCCGGAGCCAGTACTCTTAAAGCAAAAATACTGTATGGTGTGTTAAGAAGCGTTGTCGCAAAAAAATTGCCACCAAAAAACAGTATGAGTGCAACCGTTGTTCCACTGATGGTTGCAAAAAGCAGAGCGCACTTCAGTATCTGATACGTTGCAGTCCGCCTCTTTTTTGCCATCTGGGCTGAAACCATCTTTGATACGGCAAGTGGTAAGCTGTATGATGATATAATCAGCATGACATTATATATTTCAAAGGCTGTGGAATAATAGCCGATTCCGATATCGCCCAATATACGCTGCATCGGTATACGATATATGAGTCCTATTATTCTGCTTATGATAGATGCTACGGCAAGTATAGAGCCCTGTACTAAGGCATTACTTGCCCCATTGTTTTTTTTAGACATTTATAAAATCCTCTGTTTCAATTGATAACCAGCTTAAATATTAGCGTGTTATACCTAAAGCGTCAAGTATTTTTCTCTGGTGCTCTTCCATTACGGCAGCCTCGTCAGCCTCCATGTGGTCATATCCGAACAGATGAAGCATGCTGTGTGTAATCAGAAAGGCAAATTCTCTTTTTTCGCTGTGTCCGTATTCTAAGGCCTGTTCCTTTACTTTGTCGACGGATATGATTATGTCGCCTAGCATGACCTCTCCTGTATCAGGATTGAAATCATCCTCATTCTCATCTGAAAGGAAAGAAAAATCTCCGGGTGTTTCATATGAAAGCATCGGAAAAGATAATACATCTGTAGGCCTGTCTATCTGTCTGTACTCCTTATTGATGGCATGTATCCCTTCATTGTCTGTCAGTGTCAAATTAACCTCCGCCTCATACGGAAAGCTCTCATGCTCAAGTGAAGCAGAAACAACAGCTTCTGCGACCTTTTCATAATCAAAATTAAAATTGCATTCTACTTCTTTTTCGATAAAAAAACTCATTTAAGCAGCTCCTCCTTTGTAAGATAGTCTCGTATTTTTAAAAAGTGATTCATGGAAAGCCCTGATTCATCATACATTCCTGAGCTTGACAGCTCATTTAATGTCTGGATAATAAGTATCTCGTGATTCCATTCACTGTCTGCCACATCGTTTTTGATATGATCAAGCCTTACTATTAAAGCATCGACCATATGGATGAGTGCGGATTCAGGGGTCTGTGGATGTCTTAGCTTGCCATAGTACTCATAGAGTATATTGGTCAGCTTTTCAGGAAAATGCATGGCTAATGCCTGTTCCACTCCTTCCATGACGCTTTTATGCTTCTGCCACTGCCCTATGCGGTAATAAAAGCCTCCTGCTGCACATAGCGCTGTATCCAGTCCTGCAGCCTTTGCAGCCTTTATGGCAATCGTCGATACGAAATTGCCATGATTGTATTCAGAGAAATTGTGCTTTTTAAGCTGCTTTACAGCAGGAAAATCCTCCTCTATTATTGCTATAAGCCTGTCATTTGTTTCATCAGCGCTAAGTGGCTTAAATACCCTGGCACAAATGATGCCGATAAGCGAAACAATCATGCCGCTTACAGCTCCGGCAATAATAACGGAAACAGAAAACTCCTTTGTTGACATATAATAGAATATGCCCGGTGTCACAATGCTCATACTGATTATGATCAGATATATACATATCTGAAGCTTGTCCTCCTTTAGCATCTTTGCAAGGATAGCACCTGTGATTACAAGAAGCAGCTCACATACGAGCTCAAAGCAGTCGCCGGATACAGTGATTGAAAGCAATATACAAAAATAAGTACCGCTTATAAATGCCAGAAACTCATTGCCAATCAGACAAAGCAATATAGGAAAAATCATCACCGGCCTGCTGTACAGTGGCATAAAACCGCTTATGATACACACTACAGAGCAAATGATAAACGCAAACGTAAACCTAAGATAATCAGTTCTTGAGTTGTTCGACAGCTGCAGTGTGTTCCGCTCGTACTCAAGCTCAAATAAAAGCAGCATATAAAATATGATATCTAAAAAACCCATGCATATCCACTCATCCGGATATACATCACCAAGCAGACACAGCACAAATGAAAGAGCTAAGATTGATATAAAAATTGATATTAGTGATACAACCCTTCTCAATTGCTCTTCCTCTGCTTTCTTGCAGTCTTTGCAGTCTGCTTATTTTCATAATCATCATATGCCTGAACGATTTTTTGTACAAGCGGATGACGCACGACATCCTTGCTTGTCAGATTGCATATGCCTATATCATCTATTTTTTTAAGCACCCTAAGTGCCACATCAAGCCCTGATTTTGCTCCCGGTGCAAGATCCTTTTGTGTCGCATCACCTGTCACGACAACTTTTGAGCCAAAGCCGATTCGTGTAAGAAACATCTTCATCTGTGCAGGAGTTGTATTCTGTGCCTCATCAAGTATGATAAATGCATTGTCAAGTGTACGGCCTCTCATGTACGCAAGAGGAGCCACCTCAATAAGGCCCTTTTCCATGTTGCGCTGGAAGCTCTCAGCTCCCATTATCTGATAAAGAGCATCGTACAACGGTCTCAAATATGGGTCAATCTTGCTTTGCAGATCTCCCGGCAGAAAGCCAAGCTTCTCGCCTGCTTCAATCGCAGGACGTGTCAGAATAATACGGCCCACCTGCTCATTTTTAAAAGCTGTTATAGCCATTGCCATGGCAAGATAGGTCTTTCCTGTTCCGGCAGGACCCATGCCAAACACAATCATCTTTTTCCTGATTGCATCGACATATTCCTTCTGGCCTATGGTTTTTGGCTTTACAGGCTTGCCATTTATTGTGTGACAAATGATATCCTTGTCAATCTCAACAATCTCACTGCCTCTATGCTCCTCTAAAAGTGCAAGTGCATAGTTTACGTTCTGCTCTGTAATGATGTTGCCTCTCTCAGCCAGCGCAATGAGCTGCTCGAACACCTCTTTTGCCCCATCAATATTCCCCTGCGCTCCGATAATCTTTAAGGAATCATCTCTTAAGACAAGTGTTACGTGCAGTGTGCGCTCTATTTTCTTGGCGAATGCATCAAACTGTCCAAAGACGTTTGGAAT
>OHRH01001181.1_pt1 | contig 13206 bp, 13 predicted proteins | sample 1578391 | NCBI WGS metagenome assembly OHRH01 (sample SAMEA3879599, study PRJEB24766) | human gut metagenome | biome: human-associated habitat; feature: feces | place: USA | collected 1985/1987 | reverse complement strand
TCACCTCTATTCCTATTTTAACAGATATAAAAAAGTAGACACTCACCCGCTTTGTGAGTGTCTACTTTTAGCTTACCAGATGCAGCCCTTGACAAAGGGGCCGTCCGCTGTTATATTCACTCTACGCTGCCCGTTTCATCCGGCAACTGACAAATATCTGCCGCGGACAGAGGCGCCGCGGCTGCTTTTATCACAAAACAAGGAGGCCGTGCTGTGTCCTGGGACTATTTTACCCACGCCAGAACGCTGGAGCTGCTCTATCACAAGCTGCAAAGCCCCGTTTTGACCCGCTATCGGATGACTCAGATCGAGCTGGACGTCCTTCTGTTTCTCGCCAACCACCCCGGGCTGGACACAGCCAAGGACATTGTGGAGATCCGGCGGCTGACCAAATCCCACGTCTCCGCCGCGGTGGAGGGACTGTCTCAGAAGGGCTATCTGCTGCGTGTCCGCCGTCCGGACAACCGCAAGCTGATCCACCTCACCCTTCTCCCGGAGGCCGCGCCTGTGGTGGCCGATGGTCAGGCCAGCCAGCAGGCTTTTTTCCAGACGCTGGGACGGGGCTTCTCTCCCCAGGAGCGGGCACAGCTGGACGCCCTTCTCCTTCGGGTCACAGAAAACGTCCGACAGGAGTATCTCCGCTTGGAGAAGGAGGACTGACCAACGGATATGGGTATTTTTGAACTGTTCCTTCTGGCCGTGGGCCTGTCTATGGACGCCTTTGCCGTGTCGGTGTGCAAGGGGCTGTCCGCCGGACGGGTCACCCTGAGCCATGCGCTCACCGCCGGACTGTGGTTCGGCGGCTTCCAGGGGCTGATGCCCTTTTTGGGCTGGCTGCTGGGCAGCCGATTCCAGAGCCTGATCTCCAGCATCGACCACTGGATCGCCTTTCTGCTGCTGGGCCTCATCGGTCTGAACATGATCCGGGAGTCCCGCAGCCAGGAGGAGGAGAGCCTGGGGACCTCCTTTGCCCCCCGGGCCATGCTCCCGCTGGCAGTGGCCACCAGCATCGACGCCCTTACTGTGGGCATCACCTTCGCCTTTCTCCAAGTGGACATTCTCCTGGCGGTCGGCCTGATCGGCCTGACCACCTTCCTGCTCTCCGCTGTTGGGATCAAGGCCGGGGCCATTGTGGGCTCCCGGGGCAAGTCCTGGGCGGAGCTGGCCGGCGGCCTGGTCCTGGTGCTCATGGGGTGCAAGATCCTGCTGGAACATCTGGGCGTCCTTTCATAAACGCACAAAAATATTAAGAGGGGCACGGCTGTGCCCCTCTTATTTTGGTATTTCCAGTCAACTCTGCTCAAACCCCGGTCTCAGAGACCATGCTGAGCAGCAGCTCCATCACATCCACCACCTCGGCCCCGGCGGGAGGCGTCCCCGCGGGCTTGGTGCTGGTCCGGCGGTAAGCGCCGTCCATGGTCATGGTCATATCCATCCCCATACCATGGAGTTCCATGTTCATCTCCATCTTGTCGTTCTTCATGGAGGCGGTCATGACCATGCTCAGGCCGCTGGGGTCGTTCGCCGACAGCTCCATCGCATAGCCGCTGACCTGATTGCCGCCGGTGGTGAACAGTGTGAAGGTCAGATCCACACCATCCCACTGGCTGGAGGACACATAGGAGGAGCCGGACTTCTGGAATGCCTCATCACTGAACAGCTGGTTATAGAGCTGAAGCATATCCTTTGTGGTCATATCCGGGCTGGCGGGAGTGAACTCCCGGAGCGACAGCGCCAGGGCCTCGCCAAAGCCGCCGTCGTTCTCCTGATAGGCCAGAGCCATCAGCTCCTGGTAGTAGCCGGAGCCATACAGGCCGTCCATCGTGCTTTTCAGATTCATCAGATACCAGCTGTCTGTCTGTTCCGCCCCCATCATCCCGGAGAGGGCTTCGGACTGGAAGTACAGCTTCCCCGTCTCCAGATTCATGCGCATGGCCGCGTCCACATCCAGAGATGTGGTCCCCTGGCTGGGCGCACTGGTGCTGAGCACCATGTCCGTATCGAACTGGAGCGCCTTCAGGGACTGGAGCATGGTGTAGTCGCCCTTACAAGTAAAACGTCCCTCCTCCAGCGTGCCGTCCTCCGCAGCGCTCTCCGCCGTGAGCTCCATCTGATAGCCGCCAGTCACCTGGCAGGCGTCCTGGGTGTACTTCCGCCCGTACTCCATATAGCGGTCCATCCACGCATAGGTGGCGGTGTTGGCCTCCAGAATGGCGTCCACATCGTCGATCATCACGGTGGCTGTATTCCCATCCCAGCCCACGTTGTAGTCCAGGGCGTCGGCCACCAGTCCAACCGGGATATAGGTGCGGTCAGAGGCCGGATCGATATAGGGGGCCACATCGGTGGGAATGGTCTCCTCACCCTCCGGTCCGGTGACCTTGATCTCCTGTTTCCCGATGGCCAGCAGAAGGGTCACTCCGTCCTTTTCCGCGGTCACCGTGCGGGCGTCGTTGTCCCAGGTAATGGCCCCATCCTCATAGCCCAGGGCCTGGAAGGTGGCCGCCATGGGCAGGAAGGAGCGGTTCTCCCTCAACTGGGGCAGGGCGTCGGTAAAGGAGACCGGCTCGCCGTTGACCACCAGGGAGAAGTCCCTCTCTCCGGCAGCCAGAGCGGGGGTACACAGCAGTGCAGCCAGTGCGCCGCCACAGAGCATGGAATGCCAGATCTTTTTCATATTCGTTTCACTCCTTTTTCAAAACGGTTCCCATATAGGGCCGTCAGCCCATGAGAATGCTTCATGACGTTCTTCCTCTGTATTGTACAAAATCTACGTCAAAAAAGCAAGTCTATCTGCTCATTTTTATATACGAACGCCCCTCCGGCTGGCCGGAGGGGCGCTGATCTGCCCTTATGATCCCGGGACCGCCTGGATCAGTGTCCGCAGCCCCGGCAGCTGCTGCAGTCACCGCCGCAGCCACCGCATTTCTTTCCTGCCTTATGATCCTTCCACAGGGAGCGGACCGCCAGACCCGCAGCACCCACTACACACAAGGCTACGATCCAAGTACCCACTTTAAAACTCCTTTCTGATCAGGGACCCGCCGCAGCGGGCCCTCTGCTTCCTTCCATTTTATGCGTTGGCCACAGAGCGCACGTTCAGGCGCTCGTCCGCTCCGGGGCGATAGCCTCTGCGCGCCGCCAGATAGACCAGGGCTACCAGCGCGATCCCGGCGGCCACAGTGCCAGCACCAAAGGCCACCTCGCCCAGCATCAGGCCGCCCAGCTGATAGACGATCAGCGAGACAACATAGGCAAAGCCGCACATATAGCCGATGGCGGCCAGGGTCCATTTCGTGTTGTTCATCTCCCGCTTGATGGCGCCCATGGCGGCAAAGCAGGGGGCGCACAGCAGGTTGAAGATCATGAAGGAGTAGGCGGAGATGGCGCCGAAGTCAGCCCCCACCATAGCCCAGATGGGGCTGGAGTCCTCCATCAGATCGATGTCGCCGGCGTAGTGGTACAGCACACCGAAGGTGTTGACCACCTCCTCCTTGGCGATGAGGCCGGTGAAGGTAGCCACTGCGGCCTTCCAGGCCATGGAACCGGTCCAGCCCAGGGGGTAGAAGATCCAGGCGATGGCATTGCCGATGACGGCCAGCAGGGAGTCATTGTTGTCCTCCACGGCCTGGAACACGCCGTCCACAAAACCGTAGCCCTGGAGGAACCACAGGATGATGGAGGAGATCAGGATGACGGTGCCGGCCCGCTTGATGAAGGACCAGCCCCGCTCCCAGGTGGCCCGGAGCACGTTGCCCGCGGTGGGGGCGTGGTAGGCGGGCAGCTCCATCACAAAGGGGGCAGGCTCACCTGCGAAGGGCCTCGTCTTTTTCAGCATGACGCCGGAGAGGATGACCGCAGCCACACCGATGAAGTAGGCGGAGGTGGCCACCCAGGCGGAGCCGCCGAACAGGGCGCCCGCAAACAGTCCGATGATGGGCATCTTGGCTCCGCAGGGGATAAAGCCGGTGGTCATAATGGTCATTTTGCGGTCCCGGTCCTGCTCAATGGTGCGGGAGGCCATGATGCCTGGGACGCCGCAGCCGGTGGCCACCAGCATGGGGATAAAGGACTTGCCGGACAGGCCGAAGCGGCGGAAGATCCGGTCCATGATGAAGGCGATGCGGGCCATATAGCCGCAGTCCTCCAGCACCGACAGCAGCAGGAAGAGCACCAGCATCTGGGGAACAAAGCCCAGTACAGCGCCCACACCGGCCACAATGCCATCCTGGATCAGGCCGTAGAGCACAGAGCCCTCCACCACGTTCAACGCCCCCAGCACGGCGTCAAACCAGCCGGGAACGATCTCTCCAAAGAGCACATCGTTGGCCCAGTCGGTGCCAAAGGTGCCGATCCCGATGCCCCAGGGGTCGCCGCTGCCGTCAAACAGGGCGGCGGGAGAGGTCCCCATGGCAATGGCATAGACCAGGCCCATCACCACCACGAAGATGGGCAGGGCCAGGATCCGGTTGGTCACGATCCGGTCGATCCGGTCCGAGACGGTCATTCCGCTGCGGTTCTTCTGATAGGCCCCCTTTAGCATGGAGGTGATGTACTCATAGCGCTCGTTGGTGATGATGGATTCGCTGTCGTCGTCCAACTCCCGCTCACAGGCAGTGACAATCTCCTCCAGCGGTCCGGCCAGCTCCTGGCCCGCCAGCTGCTCCATCACCTTGTTGTCCCGCTCAAACAGCTTCACCTCATACCAGCACAGCTGCTCCTGGGGAACTGTACCGGCGATCAGACCACCGATCTGCTCCAGGGCCTCTTCTACCCGGCCGGAAAACCGGTGCCGGCAGCCCTGCCAAGTCCCAGCCTTGGCCATCTCCACCGCCTTGGCATACAACTCCTTCAGCCCGGTCCCCTTCAGGGCGGACACCTCGACCACGGGGCAGCCCAGCTGCTCCGACAGCTTCACCGCGCTGATCTGATCTCCGTTTTTCCGGACCAGATCCATCATGTTCAGGGCCACCACCACCGGGATCCCCATCTCCAGAACCTGAGTGGTCAGATATAGGTTGCGTTCCAGATTGGTGGCGTCCACCAGATTGAGGATGGCGTCGGGACGCTCATTGATCAGGTAGTCCCGGCTGACCACTTCTTCCAAGGTATAGGGGGACAGGGAATAGATCCCGGGCAGGTCGGTGACCACCACATCAGAATATCCCCTCAGCTTTCCTTCCTTCTTCTCCACCGTCACGCCGGGCCAGTTGCCTACATACTGGTTTGCGCCCGTCATGGCGTTGAACATGGTGGTCTTTCCGCAGTTTGGGTTGCCCACCAACGCCATTTTGATCGACACGACTCCTTCTCCTCCTTATTTCTTTATTAGCTTATGCTAACCTTTCTGCAAACTTCTGGTTCTCAAATCATATTCTGCTCCCATGGCCCTCCAGGAACCGGAGCAGACCAGTCACTCCACCAGAATCATATCCGCATCTCCCTTGCGCAGAGAGAGCTCATAGCCCCGCACCGTGACCTCCACCGGATCTCCCAGAGGCGCCACCTTTCGCACATAGACCGAGGCCCCCTTGGTGATCCCCATATCCATGATCCGGCGCTTGACCGGTCCCTCTCCCTGAAGCTTCTGCACAGTGACAGTCTCGCCGCACTTGACCTGCTTGAGCGTTCTACCCATTTCTGATATTCTCCCTTTCTGTTTCTCGCCGGAGCGGTCAAACCATGATGCGGTTGGCCATTCCTCTGCTAATCGCCACCCGGCTCTCTTTGATGTTGACGATGAGATCCCCGTTCAATTCTGAGATCACACGCACGCTCCCGCCCACAACAAACCCCAGGCTCTCCAAAAAACGGCGCGTCTCGTCCTTCCCCTTGATGGCTTTGATGCAGACCTCGCTGCCAGCCGGAGACAGAGATAACGGCATAATGATGACCTTCCCCTTTCTTCTCTCCGGCGAACCAACTTCGTATCCGCCGGTTTGCTTTCGCTAACTTTTTGATCGTCCTAGAGTTTACCATAGGCAACCGCAGTTGTCAATAGCTAACCTTCGATTTATTTTCCACAAAGAATTGACTTTTTTTCGATCTTTGTGTATCATAGTACACGTTCACAAAGGCGTGTTTTGTCCCCTTTCTGCTTCGGGGACGGCTCGGGAAGCATGGTATCCCAACGCCCAAACGACGCCTGCGATGGTCCGGCCGCCACACGAGCCTTCGGTACCGCCGTGTGCCGTCCCTCGCTGCGGACATTCTTTGGTAAAAACAGGCTGGTCCTGTTTTTATAAACGCGGGTCAAGCGCAAGGCTCCGCCTCGGGTATCCCCTCCCCGAGTAAAAATAGAGGGAAAATTGAATACGCGCCTGTGATGGAATTGGTAGACATGCGAGATTTAGGTAATGTCACCTCAGTGTAGGATTTTATCGCCAGTACAAGCTCTTAAAACTTAATATGCGGGTATGGTGGAATTGGTAGACTCGGAGGATTTAGGTTCCTCTGCCGTGAGGCGTGTGGGTTCGAGTCCCACTACCCGTACCAAAACAAAACCGACAGTCGATACAATTATCGACTGTCGGTTTGTTATTTTTATGCAGAAAACCGCCGTCATATCAAGAGTTCTCCATTTGCGAATGAGCCCATTTAGAAATTGAACCTCAAAACGCTAAGGATGCTGCTATCGTTGAACTTTTGTCTCTTAAAATCTGCTTATTCTGCGTTAGGAAGAGCCCCATATCGTTAGAATTATCTGTCTACCGTCCTTTCTGAAAAGCAGATTTAGTATGCTCTTCATAGGCAGGCCGCGAGAACGGCAAAACATGACGGTCTTTGCGAGAAATTTTTTAGATTTTGAGAGCACGTTCGGTGGTGTAGTGGATTACCATATGGACAACAACTCCCTCTGCCCGGGCAGTCACGCGGAGAATAAATGCAAAAACAAGAAAAAGCCAGTTTTCTCACAGCCCTCTTCTGTGAGAAAACTGGTAGATATTGAATGGGTCTCAATTTCGTGATACAATACTTTATAATGCGATTGAAAACACACACGGAAATATGTGTTGACTGTTAGTTATAAAAGGCTGTTCCATCTGCTGATAGAGAGGGGCATGACCACAACAATGCTTCAGCAGCAAGCCGGATTTTCATCCAACATCATTCCCCGGATGAAGCGAAACGGCTATGTATCCTTAGAAACAATAGAAAGTATCTGCCAGACATTGAATTGCGGTGTGGACGATATACTGGAGTTTACAGAGAATCCAGTGGACACTATATAATAACTTTTGAAGGGGATATGGGGATAATGAAAAGCAGGCGCGCCAATGCGGTATTGTTCGGTTTTGACTTTCAGCGAAATGCTGCTATTGTTCTCATGCTGGAAAATATCAAGGATTTGCGGTCTGTTCGCCTTGAGGGCAACGAAGAAGATATTGAACTGACTTTAGAGAGTGGTCGCAAGATTCTTGCCCAGGCAAAAGCTGTTGAGAAAAGCAGTTCTGATTTCTCTCATGTGCGCGAAAATCTTAAAAAGGCACTGACTTCTCTCTCGGAAGGCGCACAAAAGGCAGAGGCACAGCAGTTGATTTTTATCACCAACTCTCCTAATCCCTTCAATGATGCGGATTCAAGCGGTGCTTTTGGTGGTTTACCTACTCGTAGATCTTTTTCAAATCTGCCACCAACTGCACAGAAAATAGTAAATAATTATCTTGGCGATATTGAGAATCCCCTTGATGTGCAGAAGTTCACGGTACAAGTATTCCCGTTCGAAACCGATGATGATACAGAACGGTACAAAGCCGTCACGCAGGTTGTAAATGATTTTATCGGCAGTCTTAATGTGAATGTATCATATGGACTCGGCAAATGGTTACTCCAGGTTTGGCATGATGACATTTTTATCAATGGTTCAAAAAGAGATGCGTCCATCCAGCTGGATAAAAAGGATATTATATGGCCTATCTTGGTATACGAAACAGATATCAACCGATGTGACGATGACTTCTTAAACCAATTTGATGTAGGAGTTTATGACGAGGTTGTCCGGCTGTATAGCAGCACTATCGATTCCTGTTGTGAACGTATCGAGTTTTTCACAAAAATCCTTTATGACTATACGCAGTTTCCAAGTGCTAAAAAGCAGATGGAAAAATGCCAGGACTTTATTGACCATTCTTGGAAGGATTACAAATCAGAATTTTCTTCGGATGGTATTGATGATGAGACACTGGAGGCAATTACGAAAATCGTTTTATACAATGTAATCCGCCGCAGAATTACCATTGATAAGGTTCGACAGGGGGTGGATCTGTGATTATTCAATCTATCCGAATAAAAGAGGGCTTTGCAGAGCGCACTTTCGATTTTACTGATAGTGTAAATCTCATTTTCAGCAAGGAGAATAGTAAGGGAAAAACGACCTTGTTGCGCTTCATGCTATACTCTCTGGGGTACAACATACCCAACACCAGAAAAATCAGATTTGACCGCTGTGAGATTGTTACGACAATTCTTGTGGACAATGTTGGAAAAATGGTCTTGTCTCGCTACTCCAATGATTTTATCGAAGCAACTGTCGCTGACGAAAAGAAAACGTATATACTGCCCGATCAGTTACATGATTTGCATAAAGTAATATTTGGAACGGACAACACCGATGTGCTGAATAATATCCTTGGTGCAATTTATGCCGACCAGGAAAAAGGTTGGACACTTCTTAACCGTGGCACTGCCATCGGAAGTATCCGGTTTAATATTGAAGAACTGATTCGTGGTCTCTCCGGCTGTGATTGCAGCGATTTGATTCGTAAAGAAACGCAGCTTTCTAAAGAACTCTCCAAATACCGTCAGATGGCCAGCGTAGCCAAATACCGCGAGGAAATTGTAGCGGAAAGTGGCACTCTTGTTTCGGATTCCTATTCTGTAGAATCCGATGCTACTATAGCACAGCTGCTGATGCAGCAAAAAGCTCTTCAAAGCGAACTGCGGCGAATCGACAAAAGCCTTTCGGGTAACAAGCGTGTACGTCAGTATGTTGCTGAAATGAAACTAACTGTTCGGCTACCGGACGGAACTATATTCCCTATTACCGCCGATAGCATCGTTGGACTGACTGACACTATAGATTTTCTGATTGCCAAACGGAAAATTGTTTCGGCCGATCTGCGCTCTGTAATGCACCAGTTAGCAAATACTCAAAAAGAGCAGGAAAACGAAGCAGAGCAGTTAGCATTTTTTCAGTCTGAGAGCATGATTGATATTTTTGATAGGAGAATTGCATCTGTCCCCATCGACGCCAGTGCTATCGCCAAAGAAATAAAACGCCTGGAGAAGATGCTGAAAGTGGTTCGTAAGGAAATATCCAGAAAAACCAAATCAGACACCGGTGTGGTAATGTCCCTCTATGAAAATATGGTGAAATACGCCGCCGAACTTGGCGTAGGAAACAGCGAATCTATTGCGTCATCGTATCTGTTTACCTCTAATTTGAAGGAATTGTCCGGTGCAGTGCTGCACAAAACAGTATTCGCTTTCCGGTTGGCGTACATTACCGAAATTGAAAAGCATTTAGGTATTAAGCTGCCAATTATTCTGGATTCTCCCAGTGGCAAGGAAGTGGATCAGGCTAATATCCAGCTGATGGTAAATATACTGAAAAGAGACTTTTCTGGTAACCAGATTATTATTGCATCCATTTTTCAGTATGACTTTGAGACTGTAAACACAATCGAAATAGTCAATCGATTGATTGAGAATTAAAATCTATAGAATTAAGAGATCAGACCTACCGTAATATGCGGCGGGCTGCGTCTCTCTTTTCGGAGGTGCATCAAATGGCTATTCCCTTGAATCGTAATATTACTATTTTGCTGGATTACCCTATCGTCAATTCAAAAGCTTCTGAGGTTTATGTTTCCGTTAGATTTACGTATGCAGATTATGTCTGGGAAGGATATGTTCCAATCGAATACAGGCGTACGGGAACATCTATTGATTTTGATGACAAAGAAAAACTCTATCCGTATTTGAACATGATTTATGTTCAGATGAAAACAGACAAACTCGCAATTTGGAAAGAAAAACAGGCGGAATTCTGGGAAACAAAACCCAATGCAACAACCACAAAAGAATTCTTTGACACTCTGGCAGAGGGTGGATGGAAGTGCGGTGCCTGTGAAATGCCCCGAAACCCTAACCCGCAGCGAAGAATTCAGGATCTGAAAGAGTTTGGGTATACCATTGCAACGGATCTGGCGCGGTATTGTCCGAATTGTGGCAGAAACACAAGCCAAAGAATGCTTTTGCCGATTATGCGTGGTGGCAACGAAGGAAATGGCTACGAAACTTGGACGCCGGCACTTCGCAAGAGGATTATCAAAGTATTGGGTAGCATAGATGTGTATGAGGATACTTTTTCTCCTCATTGCCTGCCAGACCACAAGTTTTCTGAAATCCGCTGGGATGATGAAACAAAGGGTGAAAACCCTGATGCTATGGCTGATGAGGAAATTCGTCAAAAATTTCAGTTGCTTACGAATCAGCGTAATCAGCAAAAGCGAGAAGTGTGCCGGACTTGTTTCCAAACAGGGAAGCGCGGATATCCCTTCGGTATTAAATACTATTATGCTGGCACCGAGGATTGGGACCCTCATATTCCTGTCAAGGGTAAACAAGCTGAGTATGGTTGTGTAGGCTGCGGTTGGTATGACATCGCAGAATGGCGCAAACAAGTTTTGTCAAAATTGGAGATAGACGAAGATGACGATTGATGATTTTATTGGTGCATTAGGGACAGATTCCTTACAAAGCCGGTATTTTCAGATTTTAAGTGATCAACATCCTCATTGCCGTAAATGCGCTCAGCAACAGATAGGTTCTGAGCAGTTAGCAGGCGGTGGCGGTGTGCAGGGTCTTCAGCGTGGAAACAAGTCCAGACCCGGCATTGTTATCGTAAGCGAATCCAGATATTGTCCTGTTTGCGATAAGCGTACGAAGTGGGATCAATGGACTGGAGAATTCAAAGAAGCCAATGCTGCTGCCGGAGTCTCTGCAAGATTGCAAAAACGCATTTTTGATTATTACGACTACACCGATGTCATCGAACAGAGGCGGAGATCGGCACATGAATTGGTTGTCGACCACAGATTCCCAATGGAACGCTGGGGGGCAGCCGAGACCCGAAATCCCAATAACATGACGATTGACGAAATCAAAAGGAAATTTCAACTTCTGAAAAAGGATGATGCCGGTAATCACAACCTGCTTAAATCCAGAGCGTGTGAACACTGCATTGCAACAGGCAAACGTGGTTATCCTCTTGGAATTAAGTTCTATTATGCTGGTAACGAAGATTGGCCCGCTGATTGTCCTAATTTTGGGCCAGAGGCAGAACAGGGCTGCTTTGGATGTGGCTGGTATGATTTCGTAGCCTGGAGAGAAGCCCTAAACAGATATATTGATGATGAGGAATAGCGGTGTTCTTTGTTCATATAGTAGTTTTTTAATAATACAGAAAATACCAGTTGCAATTCACTAAAAACAGAGCGAACATAATAGAAAAACTCTTGGAGCGATAGCTATGGAAATTATAACCGTTGGTAGCGTCTGCTCAGGAATTGAGGCAGCATCTGTTGCCTGGGAACCATTGGGATTTCAGTTCAAATGGTTCTCGGAAATTGCCTCTTTTCCGGCGGCAGTGCTAAAAGAAAAATACCCAAGCATTCCAAACTTGGGTGATATGAATTGCATCCCGGATGCAATCATAGCAGGTAAGGTTGATGCCCCAGATATGATTTGCGGCGGTACACCTTGCCAGGCTTTTTCGCTTGCAGGATGGAAAAATGGTCTTAACGATGATCGCGGAAATCTTACTCTACGATTTGTTGACATTGTTGATGCAAGTGACCAAGTCCGGGTTTCAACAGGAAAGAGACGTAGCGTTGTCTTTTGGGAAAATGTCGAGGGCGTATTGACAGATAAGACAAATGCGTTCGGATGTCTTGTTTCGTCACTGGCAGGTTTGAGCGATGTGATTAATTGTCCCAAATGGCCGAATGCTGGAATGGTAAAAGGGCCCAAGCGTAATGTTGCGTGGCGTGTTTTGGATGCAAAGTATTTTGGGCTTCCTCAACAGCGCAGACGACTGTATGTTCTTGCCGGTGATACCGACTTTCATCCTGAAAATGTCCTATTTGAAAAGCATCAAGGCAAATTAGCGGAATACCCATGTGCAGAACTCGTATTCAGTAAAGACGGGCACAAATTTGAGGTATTCAGAGAGTACACGGATTGCCTGTATTCAGCATATGGTACAAAGTGGAATGGTAATGCTGCGGCGAACAATGGTTCGTTGTTTATAGTGCAGGACGACCGTATCCGTCGACTATCTCCCCTTGAGTGTGAGCGTCTTATGGGTTTCCCGGATCGGTATACCGATTTACCCTGCGCAAAGAAAACCAACCGATACCAAGCCACAGGCAATTCTTGGGCAGTGCCTGTAGTACGTTGGATTGGCAAAAAACTGATGGAACACTCTAACGACATCACCAGCGTAGTGCCGCACGATTGCTTTACTGACTGTTATGTGCAGTGGAATTCGGAAGAAGGCTGTTATTTCAACTTTGGTAAAGATATCGCTCCTCTCGGCAACGGTGATTCAATAAACTGTACCGCCATCCCAGAAAAGAGTGCCTTCGGAAGTATGGAGGATATTGTTTCTCCTGAAGCGCCTGAGGACATCTACATTTCTCCGACTGGCTGCTTTGGCATTGTTCGGCGCAGCCGGGAACGAAAAACCTCCATCAACGAACGCCTTAGAGAGGTGCTCTTGAGTATTTCTTCAGAATGGAGCGCAGAGGCAATTGAGGAACGTTCCAGGGTTCAGAAGCGTGGGCGGTTTAGCACATCTATTTCTGATAAAAATACCGAGAATGCGGTTCTTGCATCGACCTTGGCGGCTACAGACGGATATCAGTTAACATTGTTCGATATTGCAAAATACGATTGATTTATAACGGTATGTAGCTGAACCTACCGTTATAAGCAGGTATCTTGTATTGAGCGAGAGTATAAACACAACTTAAAAGCTACATTTTGGCTGTAATTCCCGGTCAAAATGTAGTTTTTTGTGTTGAAGATGTATTATTACATACGGCGCAGTTGCTGAGTTTTTCCATCACCAACATATCGATTTCTTCGATAAGGTACAATAATTTTCGCAAATTGAAAAGAAGATAAAAAGAGACATGGTTT
>OHRH01001165.1_pt1 | contig 13335 bp, 10 predicted proteins | sample 1578391 | NCBI WGS metagenome assembly OHRH01 (sample SAMEA3879599, study PRJEB24766) | human gut metagenome | biome: human-associated habitat; feature: feces | place: USA | collected 1985/1987 | reverse complement strand
GGAAATTACATACTAATTATTTGCATTATTTTATAAACAAAACGCCCCTCCCTTAGTTCTTTACCCCAGTCTGTATTTAGATTTATTATAAACAGAAAAGTTTTTTATGGCATTCAAAAACAAAGAAATAGCTAATGCCGCACGTATGAGAACAGGTATATAGCAACTCATCTATTAACAACAAATTTCTTTCTGATTGACAGTAAACTTGCCATTAATTGATACTAAACTGATTGTGCACTGGAACAAACTATAAACGGAACTTGCATTTATAGATTGCAATTAATGAAAAACAACTTTGTTTCTTGATAATTGGAAGTTTACTATGAATGGAGAGGAACTTTTCTCCTAATGTCCAACAATTGGTTTACGGCAAGTCTGAAGAAGCTGCGCAATACTTTGTCATCCCTATCTTCACCGAGCCTCATTCTTTTAGCTCTATAACAGTTAGAAACCTTATTCAAGTGAATTGATAAAACAAAAATCAAGCAAATTATTTGCTATTTAAAAATTAATCAGTACTTTTGCAACCGCAATTCGGGATGTAGCTCAGCCCGGTAGAGTACGCGTCTGGGGGGCGTGTGGTCGCAAGTTCGAATCTTGTCATCCCGACGAATTGATCTTCAAGAGGTTAGAGTAAAATCTAACCTCTTTCTTTTTATTCCAGGATGAAAGCTAAAAAATATGGGACAAGCAACAAATAGAACTTATTATACCAAGCAACAATGAAAGAGAATCCGAAACATATCCATATTAGCGAATACAACTATCCATTGCCGGATGAACGTATTGCCAAATTCCCGCTACCCGTTCGCGACCAGTCGAAACTATTGGTGTATCGCCACAGTGAAGTGACCGAAGATATTTTCACTTCCTTACCGGAATATCTGCCGAAAGGAAGCCTAATGATATTCAACAATACAAAAGTCATCCAGGCGCGCCTTCACTTCCGCAAAGAAACAGGTGCACTGATTGAGGTATTCTGTCTCGAACCGATTCAGCCCAATGATTATGTACTGAACTTCCAGCAAACGGAACACGCCGCATGGCTCTGCATGATCGGCAATCTGAAGAAATGGAAGGACGGGACACTGAAACGGGAAATGACCGTCAAAGGCTTTCCTATTACTCTGACAGCAACGAGAGGAGAATGCAAAGGTACCAGCCATTGGGTAGACTTCGCATGGAATAACCCCGAAGTAACTTTCGCCGATATCCTCGAAGTGTTCGGAGAACTTCCTATCCCACCCTATCTGAACCGGAATACGGAGGAAAGCGACAAGGAAACATATCAGACTGTTTACTCCAAAATAAAAGGTTCGGTAGCCGCACCTACTGCCGGATTGCATTTCACCCCGCGAGTACTGGAAGCATTGCAGGAAAAAGGCATAGACCTTGAGGAACTGACATTGCACGTAGGGGCAGGAACTTTTAAGCCGGTGAAAAGCGAGGAAATTGAAGGACACGAGATGCACACGGAATATATATCCGTCAACCGGAATACAATCAAGAAATTGATCGACCATGACGGTTGCGCCATTGCCGTAGGCACCACTTCCGTGCGCACGCTCGAAAGCTTGTATCATATAGGGGTCACATTGGCCGATCATCCGGACGCTACGGAACAGGAACTGCACGTCAGACAATGGCAGCCATACGAAAAGTACGACCAGATTCCTCCGGTTGTTGCCCTACAAAAGATATTGGGGTATCTCGACAGAAACGGGCTTGAAGCACTTCATACCAGTACGCAGATCATCATAGCTCCCGGTTATCAGTATAAAATAGTGAAAGTAATGGTTACTAATTTCCACCAGCCGCAAAGTACCTTGCTTCTATTGGTTTCCGCTTTCGTGAAAGGGAACTGGCGCACGATTTACGATTATGCCCTGAGCCACGATTTCAGATTCCTGAGTTATGGAGATTCTTCCTTATTAATACCGTAAAAATATCTATTGTAAGTTACGATATAATCTTGCTGATAAGAAAATAATAGCGACTATTATGCCAAGTGATAATAACCAAGAAATGTTTCCCGTTGTCGATGAACAGGGAAATATCACCGGAGCCGCCACTCGTGGAGAATGTCATAGCGGCAGCAGATTGCTTCATCCGGTTGTCCACCTGCACATCTTCAATACCAAAGGAGAGTTGTATCTACAAAAACGTCCCGAATGGAAAGACATCCAGCCCGGGAAATGGGATACAGCCGTAGGCGGACATATTGATTTAGGAGAAAGTGTAGAAATAGCTCTGAAGCGGGAAGTCCGTGAGGAGTTAGGCATCACGGACTTTACTCCTGAGCTTCTGACTCATTATGTGTTTGAGTCCGAACGTGAAAAAGAGCTCGTATTTGTTCATAAAACAGTTTACGACGGTGAAATCCACCCCAGCGACGAACTGGACGGAGGACGGTTTTGGACGGTCAAAGAAATAAAAGAGAACTTAGGCAAAGGCATTTTCACTCCCAACTTTGAAGAGGAGTTGAAGAAAGTATCCCTTATTTCTTCTCTATCCAAGTAAGGATTTTCTCGGAGAACGGACTCTCTTTGGGGGCAACGAACCCAATCCAGTTTCCGTTCTCGTCAATCATAAACTTTTGAAAGTTCCACTGGACCGGGGCATCCTCTTTCCCATTCAGTTTCTTTTCTGTCAGCCATTGATAAAGCGGTGCCATATCTTTGCCCTTAACAGAAATCTTGGACATCATCGGAAAAGTGACATCATAGTTCAATGAACAGAACTTGGCAATTTCCTCATTACTTCCCGGTTCCTGCCCCATAAAATTATTAGCAGGGAAGCCGATAATAACAAAGTTCTTATCCTTATACTTCTCATACAATTCCTGCAACTTGGCATATTGTGGAGTCAGTCCGCATTTGGAAGCTACATTCACTACCAGCACTTTCTTCCCTTTCAAAGATGAAAGAGGAAATTCCTTACCGTCAATTGTTCTCACAGTGAAGTCATAAAAAGACTTATTCTGTGCTTCCAAAGAAACCACACACACCATGGCTATCACCATTAAAATAAAAGATTTCATACCTGACACATATTAAGTTCGTTTTTTATTAAACGAACCGATATGGAAAAATGTTTGATTCAAATTAGGTTATTTATCAATGTTTTACCCGATACCAGAGAGGCAGAGCCGACCATTACTAATCAGCTTATCGGACGTATGAAGAAACGAAAAACATATCATGTTTCAATCAAGTCATGGTCGAAATTCCAACAATTCATCCATCTTCCCGTCCATTATACAAGGCAGGCATCTCGATATCTTTTCCATGCTCCAATTCCACCATTGCAATTCCTGCAATTGAGTGATTGTATCGGTATCGAAACGTTTCCGTATCTCCCTGGCAGGCGTTCCTCCTACTATCGTATAAGGAGGCACATCTTTCGTAACTACTGCCCGTGATGCTATGACCGCTCCATCCCCAACATGCACTCCGGACATGATAACTGCTTCATACCCGATCCACACATCATTACCTATCACTATATCACCTTTGTTGTCCCAAGCCGAAGCGATATCTTCTTTATCTAAGCCCCATTCTCCAAAGAAAAGAGGGAATGTATAATTGGATAAAGAACGCAAGGTATGGTTCGCACTGTTAAAAAGGAACTTGGTTCCGCAAGCAACAGAACAGAACTTACCAATTATCAACCGGTCTTTGTTAATAGGATAATGATATAGAACGTTGTTCTTCTCAAAATCAAGCGGGTCATTTACAAAATCATTATATATAGTGTAATCGCCTACAATAATGGCAGGATTCTTTATGACTGTATTCAGATAGATAGTCTGAAAATCATTGGTGCGAGGATATACTTTCGTATTCATTGTCTTATAACTTCTTTTATATAGTTTCCGATATAGACTGACAAAACACCCTGCGACTTATGTAAAGCCACAGACAGTTGGGGACAACAGCTCTTTCCGTTATTCACCATCCATATAAGCGAAGCTATTTACAGAGTTGCCATTTCATTGCGTTAGAAGAATAGGATTTATATCACCCGGCAAATGTACAAAATAAACGGTCCGACACTATTCTCGAATCGGACAAATAGTAGAAATCATGCCGAATTTAACTTTATCATTCAGTTGCCACACCACTTTGCCTTCCGAATCAATCTCGACCAACTGGGGGTGTTTCCCTTTACCGGCTTCGCGGTCGTGCCCTTGCCAGTTACAGATATAAAGTCCCCCATTCTGCAAAGGAAAGAGTTGGGCTACAAAAAAGAGTTGTACACCTTCTATGTCATTGGCATTCACCCGGCGAACAATCCGATTCGATTCAAGATTCAGTTGCACGAAACAATGAGCGTCTCCACAAGCAACCAGACAGTCTCCGTTGTCCAGAAAAGCAGAGGAAAAAGGAGTACCGGAGAGCTTTACACTATTCAGCAGTTGACCATTAGGGGCAATTTCGCGCACTTCCGAAGTGGCAAATAAAGGCACAAGATAATTGCCTTTCTTATTCTTGTTTATTTGACGGAATTGTGCATGAGGACGTTCGATCCCTGTTTCAAACTCGGTTTTAGAAAGGACCTCTCCTTTCATATTTACCTCCAGAATGGTAGACGGATGACCGCACCAAGCTACTAATGCATTACCGTCCGGCAATATACGTGCCGTCTGCATCTCACACCCTGCGGGTGCGGCGATATTCCAGAGTTCCCGCCCGTCACGGGTTATCATTTTTGCTCCTTTGGAGTAGGAAAAAAGAATTTCTCCCGCTTTCGTGGCTGCCACCGAGTTACATTCCCAGCCTTTTTCCAGGGGATATTCCCAGACTATTTCTTTTGTGTCTTTATTGATTATGGCAATCTTATTCCAGCCGGAACCACCGACCAACAGATGCTGAGGGGAACTGCCTTGAGCAAACGGTGCAACAAGGAATAAAACAACTAACAATATAAAATTCTTCATACTACACATCATTACATTCGATTAGCTATTCTGTTTCTGCCTTCTCGCGAAAGAGATAAATCCAATCAGCGCGACCAAAAGTGCCGACAGCAAAAGATAGACAAACATTCCTCCGACATGGTCGTTTTGTCCATAGGAATGCATACCACTCAGGAAATAATTCACTCCGAAGAACGTCATCAACACACTGTAAAAAGCGACTACCGAAGCTATGTTGAACAGCCATAGGCTGTTTCTGAACGGCACCAGATGAAGATGAGTGACAATGGCGTAAACGATCATCGTAACCAGCGCCCACGTCTCTTTCGGGTCCCACCCCCAGTAACGTCCCCACGACTCATTAGCCCAGATAGCTCCAAGAAATGTTCCTATCGTCATCAAAGCCAGTCCAATCAGAAGAGACATTTCGTTGATAATACTCAATTCTTTTATCCGCTGTGCCAGCACTGCCTTCTTAAGACTCATCATCACCAGATTGACCAGTCCGAGCAGGCAACTGATACCGAAGAATCCGTATGCACCTACAATAACAGCTACATGAAACATCAGCCACGGCGACTTGAGAACAGGAACAAGCGGATTTATCTGCGGGTCCATCCAGTTCAGTCCCGATACAAACAAGATGACTCCACCGAACAACGTAGCCAAAGCGAAAGTCAGCAGACTACGACGCGCGAACAGCCAACCGGCAAAAACCGTAGCCCAGGCAACGTAGACCATTGTTTCATATGAATTGCTCCACGGAGCATATCCTGCAATATACCAGCGCATCCCCATTCCGTACGTATGGAAAAGAAAAACCGCCAGGACAGCCACACCAAGTGCCCGACTTGCCCAACGCATCCAACGGGCACGCTTGAATAAAGAAGCAAAAGCAAACACCAGCAATAACCCGCCAAAAATCAGATATCCTTTCTTGCACTGGCTGAACACATCCAAACGGTTATATTTTATCTCCGCCTCCATTTTCCCGGAAGTGACACCGGCTATCTTATTCTTTGCCTGTTGATAAGTGGAAATCATACCTACTATTTCATCAGGCTTTGTCCAGTCGCCACTCTGCAAGGAAGTCTGTACTTCTTCCACATACCAAGCCAACACCCGGGAGACAAACATCGAGTCTTTTCCCGAAAAAGCCGACAAATCATCCCCCGGAGCATACCACGTATGTTGCGGGTCGTCTTCTTTCGGAAAGAGATTCAACAGCTGCCAATTAAGCAACTGATGAAAGATGTTAATCTGCTCGTCAAACTTAATCAGGTCTTTATCAAAACGAGTCCGCGCAGCAGGCATCTTACCGTATGCTTCTTCCAACTTCTTCTGCAATTTATAATTCCCGTCCGCATCAAATACATCCATATAGGCGCATTGTCCGGACGGCAACTGATAAAAGTCACTCAATTCCTTGCCGGGAACAGCAATAAATGGAATATACGTCCAACGTTCCGGCATTGTCAAAACACTAAGAAGAAACTGGTCGGAATTTAAAGAATAAAAGGAATCAGACTTATGCAGTTTCCTCAATACTTCAGACGAGAAGGTATTGACAGGAAGTACACGCCCTCTTCCCGACTGAAGAGGCAATGCACCAAAACGGGCAGCATGCCCGCTATCAATGACGTCTTTCAGCACTGCCTCCCTCGCTTGTACCGAGGTCTCACCGGCATGAACCGTCAAAGAAGAGAGCGTCAGCAACATAAGGAAGAACGAACAACGCAACTCCTTCAACCGCCGGCTGAGTAACATAAAGCGTGAACGCCTGTCTACAAAACACAATACCAGACCGAGCAACAGAACAGCATATCCGGTGTAAGTGATGGTACGTCCGGCCACATCACGGTTGACAGAAAGCACCGTACCCTGTTCATCCTGATCATAAGAAGCCTGAAAGAAACGATAACCTTTCACATCCAGCACATTATTCATATAAACCCGTTCCGAAATGACTTCTCCATCCAGATGTACCAGCAACTCACTTTCATACGCAGACGGGCTGGACGAACCGGGATAACGGGTTAATGTAAAATTTATCAGTTCCACACTAAAAGGCAGCGTATGGTAAGTCACTTCACCGGCGTGACGGACAGCGAAGCGATTGCTCGTCTCTCCCTCACGCAAATGAAGAATACCTTCCTCACCATAAAGATGAGATACCAATGCTCCCAGCAGAATTAGAATGAAAGCCCCGTGAGTAACTAACATTCCCCATTTGCGCATTTTCAGCGAACGTTGCCTGATAACGATAGCCAACCAATTGAGTACTATCAAAAATTGAAGAAGGAAAAACAAAGGAGAACAGTACACCACCGATCGGGCTACTTCACTCCCCTGATACTTCTCAATAAAAGTAGCAATCGCCAAACCTGCGCCATATACAAGCAACAACACAATAGTCGTTGTTGAAGAGGAAATCAGTCTTTTCAGAGTAGCTTTCATTAGTATATTCGATTAATCTTCGATAATGACACGGAAACCGACATTAAACACACATTGATAAGGATAGAATCCCTTACGTGAGTATGCTGTGGAATATTTCGGCCGTTCAATATACGAACCGCCACGAACCACTTTATATTCGGAAACCTTTTTCGGATTCTCTTTATACGGATAAGGGACATAATCCGAACGCGTCCATTCGGCAACATTGCCATGCATACAGTATAATCCGAACGGATTTGCCTCATACTTCTTTCCTCCTACCTGCACCAAACTTCCGTCATCCACATTGGCTGCTTTAGGAAGGAACGTATAATACTTGTACCAGGGCGATTCGGGAGACATCGGCTGCGGATCGACTCCACTCACTGCAAACTTGTTGGTTGTCACATCGGCCAAGTTATCTTTCTTACCGAAATCCGCATTCAAGTTACCAAACCAGAAATCCTCGTCGCTTCCTCCACGACACGCCCATTCCCATTGCGCTTCGGTAGGAAGCGTAATGTTCAGTCCGGTCTTTTGACTCAATATCTTACAATATTCCATTGCGTCATTATAGCTTACGCGGATAACAGGTTGCTCCGGTTTATTAGCCGGATACCCCGGAACGACATGATCTTTCCACTGTTGATCCACATAACGGCTGTCATGCTGCGGGAATATAGTATTATACTGTTGGTTAGTCACTTCCAGTTCGCCCATCCAGAACGCTTTATCTATCTTCACCTTGGTAGTGGGATAAGTGTCCGGCTCCCCATGGTAACTGCCCATAACAAATTCACCCGCAGGAATACGTACAAATGTCATTTGAACGCCCGGAGCTATCTCCAACACCTTAACGGTCTCTTTCTCATCGGCTAGCATTTCCTTTACCCTGTCCGGAGCAAACGGCCACCCTTTTACCTTCAGGACTTTCCTTCTTGGGCATTACCGGTTTTATCTCACCTTTGTTTTTCAGTTGGGCAGCATAATCGGCAATCTCTTTTTTCCAATCCACTCCGGCACCGCCCGCATATTTATCGGTCAGTTGCTTGCGGCGTTCTATCTGGTCGTATCCCTGATACGGGAACGATTTCAGAACATTGGCATTGAAATATCCTTTGTCGGGAGCATTATAGTCAATCCAGTTATAAATTTTCCTCCACTCCGCATCCGTCAGTTGCACATTATAATGTCCTTTTTTCAAAAGACGGACCAACTCACTGGTATTAGGATGATATTCATAAGGATAAAGTACCACCATATCTCCCTCACCGCCCTGACGATGCACATAAGGATGAAGATTGAGATAGGATGTTCCATATCCCTTGCCATCTTTCTTGCCCCCACGCAGATCGAATGCTTTTCCCTCACCATTGTGGCAAGCGATACAGGCACGATCCAAAATAGGTTGTACCTCCAGATCAAAAGTAAATGAACGGGTTCCTCCTTCCGGGGGAGTGAGAGCATGCGGTGCTTTCTGTGAAGCAATCACACGTTTCGGGATTACAATCTGGTTCTGATCTTCATGACATCCCACACAAGAGACAATCTCTCCCGGTTGCCCTGTCAACCAGCTACGCATCCATTGTACAGCCACTCCATCCTTATCCAAGGGTTGGATAGAAACCGGAGTATTGGCAGGAATTTTAAAAATAACCGAGCCGTCTTCCTCCACCGGTACGGTACCCAACATACGTTTAATATCCCAACCCGACTGGATACCATGCCAGTTATGGTCAGATTGTGTCTGGACATAAGCATACTCATAAGCGTGTAAACGGAGCGACTTCACCGTTCCACGCGGAATCCCCTTCAATCCTTCACCTTCATAAATATCCTGTATAAAGACCGTTGCCTGCTTATCGTCCAGTTTCACCCGGTCGGGTATAGCAGGCGGAGTCACCGTTTTGCGCACGGCTATCGGACTGATATATCCTTCCCCTTCCATTTTATGCAGACAAGTCACGTTATCAAACTTATCTACCAGATAGATACCCCACAAATCATTCTTATCCAATTTTGCGGCAACCAGAAAATAAGTATCATTGAGTGGAGAAGGCTTGATAAATTGAGGCCATACCCCGTCGACCAACCTGTCTTTCACTTCTTCAACGATGGGACGGTTGCGATGAGGAATCTCCTGCAACATACCGGCGGCTCCTTTACGCGCTTTTGCCGGGTCGAACAGAATAAGACGTCCCGAACGTGCCACCCCGTGATGTCCCGAAATGATTCCGACAAAGGCAGAAGCATAACCGGGTAAAGGTTGCACGTCAAATGTACTGTTGGGAAACATTGAACCACTTCCATACAGTGCCTTTTGCTCCGTCCCGTCAGGATTCATGTTCATCACAATACGGGTGTAATAGTGAGTCAGGTCAGTATATTCCCAACGAGTATACATCACACGTCCGTTATTCATAATCACCGGATTCCAGTTTGCATCCTGATCAAATGTCAGACGGCGGAGATTTTTACTCTGCGGCGTATAAAGTACCATGTTTCCTACAGGGTCGCTCCCATTGACACAGGGTACTCCCTGGTAACCGATGTTCGAATTGGCTATGATACGTCCATCCGGCAGATAAGTCCCGTCATAAAATTCCAAATCAGGTTCGGGATTATCAATCAATTTCTTACAATCGCCGTTATTCAGTTTTACTTCAAACACATTCCAACGATTGTCGGACATTGTCTGGGTAAACATCGCACGGTCTCCATCCCAATGCAGTTTCAAATCGGCAATGGAAGAAGTATTGTCAGGCTTATAAATAGTACGGATTTGTACTTCATCACGCAAATTACTTAACTCAACAATATCGGCGTTAAAACCTCTCCGGCGGGCTGATTCCTGATTACTCCAGTTGTTCGACTGCGTACCCAGTTCGGGAGCCATTGCCCGACGATCCCTGTTTCCCAGTTGATAACGAACGGTCAATATCTTATCGCCGTTCAACAATGGGTTGGCCAGTAAAATAGCACGCTTATTGGCTACGGCCTTTTCCGCATTTACCAAAACAGCCTCATCACCGCTATATATATTGCCGAATCCCTGCTTTACTTGCTGTTCCAGTTCGGTCAAAATAGGCAGGTACTTTACTGCATCGAAGCCTTCGATCCGCTTCATGTCCTCATAAGCCAGACGAATCGCTTCCATATTCAGCCACTTCAATTCGCTTTGCAACAGAAGCATACGTTGCACTTGCTTATGAAGTTTTTGATATCCGGTGATTTGGGTTTCGACTTTCTTTTCAGTCTCTATTTGTCGAATCGTATTCTTTATGTAAGAAGAATCCTTCAAGTAGGCAGCCAGTTTCAAGACGAGCGCGCGCTCAGTATCAGTATTCTTCTGTTGAGCTGCGGCTGTAAAAGTCAGCAAAGAAGAAGATACTAAAAACAATATTAATATGCGGTACCAGTTTTTCATAACGTAGCAGTAGGGTGAGTGAAACGCAGTCCGGCATTATCGTGATAGTTTGCCCATTCACAAACAACGGCACCTTCCGGACCTGCCATCATAAAGTGAAAAGTCTCCATTTCTTTCAATCGCAAAATATCGCCTACTTTCTGTATCACGCAATTCTTGCTTTTGACAGGCCCATGCGTGGCGGGAATCACCGGAGCATTCGGAGTCGTTTCTCCTACTTCCGAGAAATTATAAACCCAACCTTTCTCCACCATCCATGACTCATGTTTGGCCGGAAAGTCTGTTTTCACATGAGCGTGTTCAGGAATCATCTGTCCCGGAAGCAAATAAATGGCATGAGCAAAGTAACCATATTTCGGGTCATTCACCCAAAAGATACCTCCCATACCCACATTTTCAAAGTCTCCCAGACCAAAATCCGTTACCCACATATTCTCGGCCATAAATCCGGTAAAGGGAATGTTATAGTGGACAAACATTTCTTTCATTGCCTCTATGGCAATCTCTTGCTGAAATACGCCGTTCTTGTAGAAATCGGCATTTGTGTACTTTTTCAAATTAGTCATAGCTTTATCTGTTATTATTAATATTATTTCCGTATTTAATCTATCGCTATTCCCTCTATTTCAATCAATAGTTCTTCCCTGCATACGCCGGCCCGCAAATAGGAAACAGGAATATTCAGTCCATAACTTTCAAGTCCCCTGCGAGCTTCTTCATAATCAGACTCGTTCTTCAGGTAAACACGTAACATAACCAAACGGGCATCACCTATCAATTGAGCGATATTCTCCATAGTAATCTGCAACTGACGTTCCAAACCGACTCCCTTCAGACTTTCTTCTCCTCTGATTGCGGCTGTACCGGAGATATAAACCAGACATCGCTCCCGGAAAGTCATGCTCTTGGCCCGTTCAAACTTCGGGGTTGTTTTTTTCTGCCGGGCTTCTTCAAGCACCTGCTCGGAATAGGCGTGGGCAGCAACTTGCAGTTTATTATCAATAGGAGTGGCAAAAACATCAGGAGTGTGAAACATTGCCGCATCCACATCAATCAGCACACCTCCCATGTTCATCCCGATTCCCGTAGCGGCAGGATAGCCGTTCGACCAATCACTTCCCGCATAAAACGCTGTACGCACATTATTGAACGACTGATAATGTTGGCCGGCTCCGTCATATCCGGTGATTTGTTCTATATAATTCCATTGACGAATAATGCTGTTGACAGGAAACGATTCTTTCTCCAAAACTCCCTTCAACTGGCGGAAGGCTTCTACCGACCACTGTTCCATATCTGCACAAGGGTCATCGCCCTGAAATCCTCCGGCAAACAGGAAACGTCCCGACTCATTTTCCAACAATACGTAAGGAATATTATCATAGTGCCGATACAAAATCCGTTCATCGCTTTCAGGACAATAGCTATGTACTTCCATGACTAAAGGAGCATCCGGTACGGGTTGCAGAACATAACTAAGAGCCGGTTCGCTGTCTCCAAAGAAATGGCGTGCTTTCGCTTTGAATAGCTGACGTTGAGTGACATATTCATCTTTTAAAACCGGCGTACCGAACAAGACCAAACGTAGTATACGTTCTTCTTCGGGCAACCGGGACAATAAACTGTCTATCATCGACGGAAAATCTTCCGGGGAAGCAGTCAACAGGGAGTAATGTATTTTATCACAATAGTTCATACACTTTCTTCTTAAAGAGAATTTACATATTCAGTTAATTCCTCTATTTCTTTCTTGGATACTTTCTTGTCAATTCCGTGCTTGTGAACTTCGAACACTTCTTGCATAGTGGCAGCACGTCCGTCAAACAAATAAGGAGCCGTACGCCACACTTCACGCAAAGTCGGAGTATCCCAACCTTTTTCGAACTCTATATCCTCACCTATGCGGTGGTATTTCATATCCGTATAATAAACACCGCTATGGCATTCCCCGCATTTCAGCTTTTCGAAAACCTTTTGCCCTTCCTTTGCCAAATCAGACAGCTCGCCATTCACCAAGTAAGGACTGGGCACGGGACGAAGTGATTTCAAATAGGCATCCACACAAACAGCATCTTCTTCCGAAACTTCAAAAAACTGGATGAAGTTGAATCCTGCCCGCACAGCCCGTTCCGCATGTTCACGGATACCGGAAATCATGTTGGGAGGAGTCACATGACTAAAGAGCATGCTCTTGCAGTTCTTGGAGTTGCCGACACCGTCGTTCATCAAGTCCCAGTTCATGCCATCCGTTCGTCCGTCTCCCGGATGGCAGCCATTACAACTCTGCCAATTCTGGAAGCAGTGCGAAGCATCGTTGAAGTAGCGTTCACCCTTGTTTTCAGCCGTTTCTTCACGTCCGGGATTCAGTTCGACAGACGTCACTTCGTTCGTATTGATATCCATGATGTTCAGGATATCGGCAAAGTAAGTCGGGATAATCAGCTTGTCACCGTTCAGGATCATATTGCGAGGACCGTTCCCCTCCAGCGGGATACGTTCGCGGAGGCCATACAAGAAAGTCAGGTCGTAGTCCAACACCGCCTTATTG
>OHRH01001159.1_pt1 | contig 13419 bp, 9 predicted proteins | sample 1578391 | NCBI WGS metagenome assembly OHRH01 (sample SAMEA3879599, study PRJEB24766) | human gut metagenome | biome: human-associated habitat; feature: feces | place: USA | collected 1985/1987 | reverse complement strand
GCTATGGGATGGGTTGGAGATGTTTGGAGTATGGAACAGGTGGAAGAAGCAAAAGAACATCATACTCTTGTTTACATCACAAGAATGTGCTAAAATAAACCAGAATTATAGAAGATATGCAAAACAGAAACTGCTTCAGTATTTTTACCGGTACTGCTTATACAGCACGCATCCTAGAATGTGGTATTGTTCCGGGATACGGAGATTGCAGCCAATTTCCTGATTCTTGGATTTTCAGGTAAGTTAAAAATAGAATTACAGTAAATGATCAAAAGAAAAGATGGCATGAAAAATATGCTGTCTTTTCTTTTTTAGGATAGCAGGGGCAAAAGCCTGAAACCAAATTGTGGGAGTAAGAAACAATTTGCATGTTATCTTTTCGTTTTCATATTGACAAAACCAGAAAACTAGTGTACTATATAGCTATGACAGTGATACAAGAAAGAAGGAAGAGCTTATGGAATACAATTCATCGCTGCCAATCTATCTGCAGGTAGCTAATTTGATCAAACGTGATATTGTCACAGGGAAACGAGAACTTGGGGAAAAGCTTCCTTCCGTACGGGAACTGGCGGTGTCTTACACCATCAATCCGAATACGGTCAGCCGTGTATACAAAGAGCTTGAGACGGAAGGTGTCTGTTTTACCAGACGTGGCATGGGAACTTTTGTGACAGAAGATTCAGAGAAGGTGAAAAATATGAAAGAAGAGATGGCGGGGACGCTGATCCATGAATTTTTAGAAGGAATGCAGCAGCTTGGATTTACCAAAACGGATGTGATCCGGATTCTGAAAAAAAAGGAAGAAAGTGGTGAATGATATGGAAAATGTACTGGAAAGTATTGGAGTAACCAAAAACTATGCCGGTAAGGCAGCGGTTGAAAATGTATCGTTAAAACTGGAGACAGGGCTTGTCTATGCGATGCTCGGGCCGAACGGAAGCGGCAAGACTACCTGGATGAAGATGGTGGCAGGCCTTGTCAAACCTGGAAAAGGGGAGATTTTATATAAAGGCAAAGCCATCGGAAAAGAGAGCAAGAAAGAGATTGCCTATATGTCCACGGAGCCATATTTTTATAGCTGGATGACGGTTGCAGATGTCGGCAGATATTATCAGGACTTTTTTGAGGATTTTTCAATGGAAAAATATCATCAGATGCTCAAAAGAATGGAGCTGACAGAAGAGCTGAAAACCAAAAAACTTTCCACCGGTATGATGGCAAAGTTAAAGATCGCAGTCACAATGGCAAGAAATGCAAAACTGTATCTGCTGGATGAGCCATTAAACGGCATTGATCTTCTGGCAAGGGATGAGATCATGAAAAGTATTCTGGAAGTCATTGATCCGGATGTCACACTTGTGATCTCCAGCCATCTGGTAGATGAACTGGAGCGAGTGGCAGATGCGGCCATCTTTATGAAAGAAGGAAAAATGGTCAGACAGTGCATGGTTGAGGAACTGAGAAGCAGCGAAAAGAAATCCGTTGTTGATCTGTATCGTGAAATTTACGGACATGGGGGAGAGGAACTATGTTAAAATTAATGAAGTATGAATTTCGGAAGAGTGCATCTTCCAAGCTTATTCTGCTGGTGCTTACAGCAGTTTTTGAACTGGCATTTCTGGGGGGCGTATTTTTTAAAGGATATAATCTGATGGGGACAGGTATGATGTTCCTGATCTTGTGTGCATTTTTCGGTGTGTTTTACATTGGACTGGAAGGTATCATGACACTGTATCGGGATCTGAACAGCAAACAAAGTTATATGCTGTTTCTGACACCAAAGAGCAGTTATGAGATTTTAGGTGCCAAAATCCTGGAAAATGGCATTTCAATCCTTATGGCAGGAGCATTTTTTATCGTACTTGCCGTGTTTGACCTGACTGTGGCAACGCTCTGTATCGGCGGGGCAAAAGAACTTATGGATAGCATAAGACAGATTATGGATATAAGACTGAACATCAAGATAGTATCAGATGCAGTGATCCTGTCCGTCTTTGCATCCCTGGTCAGCTGGATCAGTATTGTTGTGATCGCCGATATGGCAGTGATTCTTTCGGCGAGCGTGCTTGCAGGCAAAAAGGGAAGCGGGATCGCGGCATTTGCACTGTTTCTGATCCTTTCCTGGCTGTTCAGTCAGATGCTGAACCTGGTGCCTGCATTTGACAATATGAACCTGACCATGATTCTGGAAATCGCAGTATCTCTGGTACTGAGTGTGATTTTCTACTTTATCAGCGGATGGATCATGGAAAAGAAACTGAGCGTCTGAAACAGAAAAATGATAGGTTGACCTTTATCTCCTGGCATCGTAGAATAGTGACAGAGCAAAAAGATTTCTATTGATATTGAGAATCTGACAGGAGAAAAAGATATGTTATCATTTGAAAATGATTATTCTGAAGGAGCACATGAAAAGATCCTTCAGAGATTTATGGAAACAAATCTGGAGAAAGTATCCGGATACGGATCTGATCCATACTGTGAAAGTGCAAAACAGAAAATCCGGGAGGCGTGCGAATGTCCACAGGCAGATGTTTATTTCCTGACGGGCGGTACGCAGACAAATGCCGTTGTGATCAGCTCCATGCTGGAATCTTATGAGGGCGTGGTCGCAGCACAGACCGGCCATGTAGCCTGCCATGAGGCGGGAGCCATTGAGTACAGCGGCCATAAAGTGATCACAGTTCCGCAGTACAAAGGCAAAATAAAAGCAGAAGATCTGAACTGCCTGAAAACATTCTGGGATGATGAAAGCCACGAACATATGGTATTTCCGGGGATGGTTTATATTTCCCATCCTACGGAGTACGGTACTTTGTATACAAAGGCGGAGCTGGAAGAGATCAGCAGCGTGTGCCGCAGTTATAATATCCCACTGTTTCTCGACGGAGCAAGACTGGGCTATGGTCTGATGAGTGAAGAAACAGATGTAACTCTTCCGATGATTGCAAAATACTGCGATGTTTTCTATATCGGCGGGACAAAAGTCGGAGCACTGTGTGGAGAAGCCGTCGTATTTTCGGGCAACAGAACACCGAAACATTTCCTGACGCTGATCAAACAGCGGGGAGCACTGCTTGCAAAAGGCAGATTGCTCGGAATCCAGTTTGACACACTGTTCACAGATAACCTGTATTTTGAAATCAGCAGACATGCGATAGCAATGGCAGATTATTTAAAGAAAGGACTGGCAGAAAAAGGCTGCCGTTTCTATCTGGATTCACCGACCAATCAGCAGTTTGTCATTCTCGAAAACCGGAAAATGACAGAACTAAAAAAAGAAGTAAAGTTCAGTTTCTGGGAAAAATACGATGAAAACCACACCGTAGTACGCTTTGCGACAAGCTGGGCAACGAAAAAAGAAGAGATCGATCAGCTGCTGGATCTGTTCTGAGATTTTAGTAGCACACAAAGGCAGGGTAAGCGATTACCCTGCTTTTTCACAACTCTTTCACAAAATCGGCTGTTTTCTTTCAGCTTGTTTTAAACTTTACGGGATATACTTCTCTTAAATCAAAGAGAAAAGGAAGTGTATTCATATGAAGAAAAAATATATCGCAATCTTACTTGGCATAACTCTTGGAATGACAACACTGGTTGGATGTTCCGGAACAAATACATCAGAAAGCAGCACCATACAGGAATCGCAGAGTGTAACCGGTGCAACCGAAAACTCAGACAAAAGAGTCAGCGAAGCAGAAACAGCAGATGTATACGGTGAAGTTACAGCCGTAAGCGAAGATAGCATTACCATAAAAGTAGGAACCATGAAGCAGATGGAAAAACCGGATGATGCAGGAGCACCGGGGGACTCTTCCAATGCACAGAGTTCCGATGACAAGACAGATTCTGACAGTACAGAAAAAGGATCTGAAAACACAGACAGCAGTGAAAATAAATCAGATAATAGTTCTGACAGTCGAAATGCACAGCTGCCGGAAAATATAGAAAAACCGGACGGAGACGGACAGGGTGCACCATCCATGCTGGATCTGACGGATGAAGAAAAAGAAATCAAGATCACAGATGACACCGTGATCGTCCGCAGCAGCAGGGGCGGCATGGCAGGCGGACCGCAGGGAAATGGCGGGACACCGCCTGAGAAACCGGAAAACAGCAGTGATTCCTCTGACAGCAGTGACAGCTCCGATAACAACAATAGCCAGCCGTCGGAAATGCCGGATAACAGCGGAAATGGCGGAGCACCGGATATGCAGCAGAAGACAGAGGAAAGCTCACTTTCTGATATTTCCGAAGGTGATACGGTAGCGATCACTTATGACGAGGATGGAAATGCAGCCAAAATCACCGTGATCAGCATGGAAATGGGAGGCGGCATGGGACAACCAGGCGGCGGTTCTGGAAGCAGCCAGGGCGTGGACAGCTACGATGCAGTCAATGCCTATACTTCCGATACCGAAGTAGATGGAGAGACGATTGCTTCCACCGGAACTGATGAAAATGCAGTCAATGTTTCAGAAGGTGCATCGGTTACACTGAAAGATGTGACCATAACCAGAGATTCTTCCGAAAGCACCGGCGGTGATAACTCCAGTTTCTATGGTGTCGGAGCAGCCGTTCTGGCAACAGACGGAAATGCTTATGTAAAAGGCGGAACCGTTACGACAGACACAGCCGGCGGAGCAGGACTTTTTGCATATAATAACGGTACTGTTTATGCGGCAGATACGAAAATCACGACCAAACAGGATACATCAGGCGGTATCCATGCAGCCGGCGGCGGAATGTTCTATGCATGGGATCTTGATGTTGAGACAAACGGTGAGTCTTCCGCAGCGATCCGAAGTGACCGCGGAGGCGGAAAAATGGTAGTAGACGGCGGAACCTACACTTCAAACGGAACCGGTTCCCCGGCAATCTACAGTACCGCAGATATCGCAGTAAACGAGGCAACTCTGGCAGCCAACGGCTCCGAAGCAATCTGCATCGAAGGTTTGAATTCCATTCATTTATATGACAGTGATCTGACCGGAAACATGAGCGATGACAGCCGCAATGACTGTACCTGGAATGTCATTCTCTACCAGAGCATGTCCGGAGATTCCGAAGTCGGAAACAGCACTTTTGAGATGGACGGCGGAAGCCTGAACGCAAAAAACGGCGGCATGTTCTATACCACAAACACAGAGTCTACGATCACACTGGATGATGTGGATATTACAAATGCAGAAGACAGTGAATTTTTCCTGAAATGTACCGGAAATGCGAACCAGAGAGGATGGGGAACAACAGGAGCAAATGGTGCGGACTGCCTGTTCACAGCCATTGATCAGACAATGGAAGGAAATGTAATCTGGGACAGCATCAGCGACCTTGATTTCTATATGACAGGCGAAAGCACACTGACTGGTGCAGTCGTGCAGGATGAGAGTAATGCCGGTGGCGGCGGCGGAGACGGCTACTGCAATCTCTATATCGGAGAAAATGCAACCTGGATCGTGACAGGCGACAGCACCGTAAGTGCACTGCACTGTGCCGGAACGATCGAAGATAACGAAGGCAAAACCGTGACCGTCAAAGGAATCGACGGAACTGTATATGTCAAAGGAGATGGCAGCTACACGATTACTGTAACCTCCTACGAAGACAGTGCAGACCTCTCCGAAGCATCCACGACTACATCCTGGAGTGCTTATGAAACAGAGAAACCAGCTGAGTTAGAATAACATGATGCCAGGGTCAAAAGACTTTTTCCAAAAAAATAACAAAAGAATGAGCGGCTATGATCCTTTCGGGAAGGAGAATAGCCGCTTTGTGCGGAAGGAAAGTGCATGCCAAGTCTCACGTGCGTTTTATCTATATCTCACCCGGTATATCCACGACACTGTCTCTGACAGCCAGTGTCGGCGGCAGTACGATCTTATAAGGCAGATGCTGCGGATCATCCAGGCGGTCAAGCAACATTTTCACTGCCATTTCTCCCATGACTTCCAGATGTGCGGTGACACTGGTCAGCGGTGGCTCGGTCAGGATAGACAGCGGTGTGTCATTGAAACTGATGACAGATACATCCTCCGGAATGCGAAGTCCGACTTCACGCAGGTTGCTGACAGCGGTGATCGCAGATTCTTCATTATAGGCAAGGAGAGCTGTCGGGATATGATCTTTTTGTTCCAACCATTTGCGGATTTGAGCAGAACCGTCTTTGGCAGAAAGGCCGGTATCAATGATCAGATGCTCGTCGTAAAGACCGGCATTTTTCATATAATCAATAAAATACTGACGTCTTGCCTCCAGGGCAGGGCGTTTTTTCTGGTCTAATTTATAGGCAGGACCTAAGAAACCAATCTTGCGGTGTCCCTTGTAAAGCAGATAATCCAGTGCCTGCTCTACGCCGAGACGGAAGTTTAAGACAACCGAATCAAAGCGGCGTTCATCCGGGGAAGAATCCACAAATACGATGTTCGGGCTGATCTCCAGCAACTGTGCAATCTGCTGGTCTGAAAAAATGCCGATCGCCAGGATACCGTCAAGCGGGGTCTTTTCCAGTGTCTGATATTTGCCAGACTGCTCAAAAAGATAAGATACATTACAGTCATGCTCCATACAGTTGCGTACCACATAATTCTTCAGATACAGATAGTACGGATCAGCCAGCTGCTCTTTTAAGGACATCATCTCAACGATGGCGATATGGACGAGGCGGTTTTTATGGGAACGTCTTGTTTTCGGAAGCGTGTAGTGAAGTTCATCTGCCGCTTCAAGAATTGAGACTCTGGTGTTGTCGGTTACGTTCAAAGTCGGATCATTGTTCAGTACACGGGAAATCGTGGTCACTGAGAATCCGGTGTGTTTTGCTAAATCTCGGATAGTTGCCATGCTATTTTCTCCAATACATTTTTTATTTGCACATAACTGCCACAAAACTGACCAGAATCGCACACAGGGTCTTATGTGTGTCTGGATTGAATGTTACAGTTATGTTCACTCATTTGTTTACTTTAATACTTTGATTATAAACACACTTTTTTACTTTAGCAAGAAAAATTTAAAGAGACTTCCGGTATTTGCTTGGAGATATTCCCTGCGTTTTTTTGAAAACTTTTGTAAAATAAAAGTAATCGTGGTAGCCGACTGCGTTTGCAATCTCCTCGATGGAGCGGCTGTCGTCTTTTAAAAGTTCTTTCGCCTTCTGCATACGTCTTGCCGTGATATATTCTGAAAAAGACAGTCCCAGTTCTTTTTTGATCAGGGTGCTTAAGCGGCTGGAGCTGATATTGTACATTTCTGCCAGGGAAGTTAAAGAGAGTTCTTCCGTATCGTGTTCCTGGATATAAGCCAGAATTTTTTTGAACAGAGAGGTTCCGGCAGTCGAAAGGTCTGTGATCGTTGCATTTTCCATCGTGTCTTCAGAAGTTTCAGAAGCGGCAGGCTCAAGTTCATTTCGAAGGCGTGACAGGGTTTTGTTCAGAGTTTCCTGCTGGATCGGTTTCAGAAGATAATCAAAAGCACCGCACAGCATTGCCTGTCGTGCATACTCAAATTCGGCATAGCCGGAGATCAGCACGACTTTGGTTGCAAATTGATGTTCTGAAATATAGGACATGACTTCCAGACCGGAAAGCCCCGGCATACGGATATCGGTAAACAGGACATCCGGTTTTAAGGTTTTGATATCTTCAAGTGTAGTCACGCCGTTATGTGCTTCTCCAATCACCTCAAAAGGAAGTCCGGATTTCTGGATCAGTTTTTTCAGACCGATGGTGATCCAGACTTCATCATCTGCAATATAGACACTTATCATAAAATACTCCCTTCTGGTTCTGCTGTCGATTCTCTTGGAATCGAAATCGTAATGCAGGTTCCTTTTTTTAAACTGCTTTTTATATCAAAAGAAAACTTATCATCATAATAAAGTTTCAGACGTTGATAAATATTAAAGACGCCGATTTTTGTTGTATTTTTTTCAATTTCCAAAGATGCGAGGATCTGTTTTAAACGTTCCGGTTCAATGCCGCATCCGTCATCCTCCACAACAAAGCAAAGTGTTGCATGATCGGGGGAAAATACATGCACCCACACCGTACCGTTTTCAATTTTTTGTTCCAGTCCGTGAAAGACTGAATTTTCCACAAGCGGCTGGAGCAGAAGTTTAAATACTTTGCAGTTTAGTATAGCATTTTCTGCATCGATTTCAATGCGGATTTTGCCCATAAAACGGTAATTTATGATCTTTGCATATTCACGGATATGATCCAGCTCATTTTCTACGGTAACCATATCAGTTCCCTTGACGGCAAAACGAAAGACATTGGAGAGAGCCATCGTAAGTTCTGCGATGTCATCCACATCGTAGAACAGAGCCATATCCCGGATACACTCAAACGTATTATAGAGAAAGTGCGGATTGATCTGGCTTCGATAGGCAAGGATCTCTGCCTGTTTTTTGGAAAGTTCCGTTTCATAGGCAAGATATTTTACTTGCTCGATCTCCAGCTGCAACTGCTGCTTTTCATCGAGCATCTGATTCAGGCTTTCTGCGACTGTGCCGATCTCATCCGGACGGTCGAGGGAAAGCCGGGAGTCCGGATTCTGATTGATCTCACGGATAAAAGCAGAAATTCCGGTGATCGGTTTTATGATGCTGTAATTGCAGTACAGAAGCAGAAAGAGCAAAAGACACAGGGAAATGCAATAAACCAGGATTTGTGTTTCTTTCAGGCTCTGATCCGGTTTCCGAAGATCTGATTCCGGAAGGAAACCGGCAATTTTCCAGTCATTGTAGGAAAGTGTCTGAGTGAAAAAATATTTTTCGGAAGTGCTGTGCAGGATCTCAGATGCCAGCGTACTTCCGCAGGACTGCGATGAACCGGCAGAAGCAAGAATGCAGTCCGAGGAATCCAGAAGAAAAACAACGGCATGCTCCGTTGACTGGGCATTTTGAAGTGTATCATCAAAACTTTCCGGTTCCAGGACAAAAACGCAGGTACCAAGCAGCTTCTGGTACTGGATGCTGTTCAGATCATAAACAGGGAAGATCAGCTCATAGTAAGGGCGTTTTTCGTTTGACTTCAGATGTGATGCCCGGATATTCATCACGGCATCGGTGTTCAGTTTGGAAGTATCAATCGAAAAATTTTTCCCCATGGAAGCAATCTGCTTTGCATCTGCATTGTAGAGATAAACACTTAAAATACGGTCATTCAGCAGGATTGTGTTGGAAAAGACCGAGGCAAGCTCCTGTGTATCCGGAAGTCGGTTCAGAGAATTTACCGAAAAATACTGCTGCACGGTTGGAGAATAACAGAATGCAGTTGTGATATTGTAAAGCGAGTCCCAGTACGCTTCGATACGTGTGGCAGTCTGGGCTGTCAGACGTTCATTCAGGGCGAGCGTGTTTTTACGCACAGATCTTGCATAGTCCACCGACATAAAAAGATAGGCAGACGAAAGCACAGCAAGGATCAAGGCAGCAATCCCGGCCAGCTTAAAGATCAGGTGTCTGCGGTAAGTCTGTAAGAAGTTCATGGTTTTGTTTCTCCGTTTGATTTTGAGGTGTCTTGCATTTGTGGGTTGACTTTCTCTATTTTTTTACCGTAATAGGAAAAATTCTCCTGCATTTGCCGGTTGATCTTCTGATCCAGTTTTTTAGCTCCAAGTTCTTTTTGTGTGGTTACAAAAAGCTGATACTGTTCTTCAAACTCGGTATCCGAAGAAGCAGAGAGGATTTTTGGAATCTGCTCTTTGCGGTAAGCTTCCAGCGTGCTTTCAATCTGACCTTCCTCACTGTTCGGGGAAATGTAATTATCCGGCAGACGAAGAAGGGCAGAATCATAAACATATGTGTCCGGATATCTGGCAAAAGCAGTCTGGATCTGATTTAAACAATCGTCCATGCTTCCTTTTGCAGGTACCGGAAGTAGGCTGTGATCCCAGGCAACATTGTAAAAATTCCAGAACAGTCCGAGCATATCATTAGAATCATGAAAGCGCTGCTGTCCTCTGGCAGTCCGGTGGATATAGCCATCCGAGTCGAAAGTATAATCTTCGTTTTCCACGCCGTAGTTGCTGTAGAGCAATCCTTCGTCAGAAGTCATATAATCAAAAAAGCGGGCGACAAGTTCCGGGGTTTTGCAGCTTTTGGATACAAAAGTCTGCATCCAGCCGGTCGGTACACTCAGGTCGATACTCATCACCGGACGTTTTCCAAAATCGGAGAGGATCGGACCTGCGGAAACCCACCTGGTGGCATCCACACCTGTATTGGAAGTGTTTCCGATATAGCAGAATACACGGTCATCTGCTATCAGATCGCGCATCTGGAGATTATCAAGTGTCAGATCTTCACTGAAAGCATAACCTTTGCGGAAGGCTGTGTTCAGAAAGGCAAAAGCATCTTTGCATTCCGGCTGAAGGAAGCGTTCTGTATAATTTCCATTGTCGTCAATGACTTCAGCACCGAAAGAACCGATCAGGCAGGAAATCGAAGAGTCAAGATATTGATTGCCTTCCAGCAGCAATGGGATGGTGGACTGTCCGTCTTCAGCAGTCAGCTTTTTGACTTTTTCAAAAGCTTTTAAGACCTGAGAGGCAGTCTGTATATCCGAAACGGTCAGGTTAGCACGTGCCAGAAGTTTGCGGTTAAACATAATGCCATGATTGTAACTGTGGGTGAAAAGATCTCCATAATAAGAGGTCTTTTCTTTCCAGGTTTTGCGGGCATCATCGGTATTCAGGTGTGAAAGATAAGCATACCAGTCTCCGTACTGTCGGATATACTCCTGTTTCCGGTCTTTCGGGAAATCTTTCAGCAAATGGGAATCCGGGCAGTAAGTTTCAAAAAAATCCTGCAAAGACCAGACCTTTCCGGAACGGATCAGCTGATTGATCACATTCTTGTCCGTAGCGACGATCAGGTCAGGGAGTTCATCTTTTAAGATCATCAGACTCAGCTTTTTGGATGCGTCCTGTGGCGGAATCGTAAAATCCAGGTATGCTCCGGTTTTCTTTGAGATACCGGCACTGATGCTTCCTTCTTCAAAACTCCAGACTGGAGGATTCCGGAAAGAGACATCTGAAAAAAGAGTAAGCTCTGTATAATTGTTTTCAGCAGAATCCATGTTTTCCTGCGTGGCAGCTGTGCAGCCAGTCAGGAAAAGACAGAAAAATAAAAAGAGGAGAAGTAGTTTTTTTGTACGTTTCATACATACAACCTCCAAAAATTTTTGATTCAACATTATTAGTATAACACAGGAAAAAAGCGAAAGAAATGGAAAACGGTAAAAAAAGTACCAAAAAACAAAAAATAGTACATATGATTTTGGTGAAAAATTTTGTATATTACCAGTAAGCAAAGTGTATAAATTCACTAAACACGATGCGGATAGTGTGAAAAGCAGCAAAAAGGAGGAAAAAATGAACAAAAAAAGAAAAGGTGCGAGACGATGGACGGCGTTAGCCTTGAGTGTTGCCATGGTTTTTAGTGGAATCGGGATTCTTCCGGCTCCAGTGAAAGCAGAAGCGGCAGATGTCGCGGCAGCCGTTCAGAAAACAGGAGCGACAACAGAACGCAGTGAGCGTAAAATGAAATTTGGAGATGACTGGAAATTCAAACTGGTCAATAAGTACAACATTAACGATACTTCCGTTCAGGCGGATGGTGTGGACTACGATGATTCGAGCTGGGATAACGTTGATCTGCCGCATGACTGGGCAATCTACGGTACATATGAGAACAGCAATGGTGTCAGAGCGGCACAGGGTTCTCTGGCAGGCGGTGTCGGCTGGTACCGCAAGAGCTTCACACTTTCCGATGACTTTAAAGACAAAACCGTTTCAATTGAATTCGACGGTGTGCAGATGATCAGCCAGGTATGGGTGAACGGACATACCGAGGACAACTGGAAGCAGTACCTTGGCTACAACACCTTTACGTATGATATCAGCAAATATCTGAAATACGATGGCAGCGAGAATGTGATCGCAGTCAAAGTACAAAGCAGCAACAGCAGTGCCAGATGGTATGCAGGAGCCGGTATCTACCGTAATGTATATCTGATTTCCACCGAGAAACTGAATGTTCCGGTGAATGGCGTGCAGATCACTACTCCGTTTGAAAAACTGGAAGCAGAAGGTGGCAAATACGAAGAAATCAAGAATGCCACAAAAGCAGGCGTTGACATCAAGACGGACGTAACAAACGATTCTGATACAGAAGCAACTGGTGTTTCAGTAAAATCGACCGTTTATAATAAGGAAGGCGATGTTGTTTCCACACAGACCGATGACATTACTGTAGCAGCCGGTAAGACAGAGACAATTAGCCAGAGTGTGGATGTAGCAAACCCGAAACTTTGGTCCGTGGATTCACCGAACCTCTACTGGGTAAGAACGGAGATCATCCAGAATGGCAAAGTTGTGGATCGTACCGACAGCCGTTTTGGTATCCGTTATATTGCTACGAATCCGAACAGTGGATTTTATTTAAACGGTGTGCATACAAAACTGAATGGTGTCTGTGAACATTCTGACCTGGGATCTCTTGGTATGGAGACCTATCAGGCAGCTGTTGACAGAAGAATCCGTACACTGAAAAAATACGGTGTCAATGCGATCCGTACCTCCCATAACCCGGTGTCACCGGAGTTTATTGAGGCGTGTGACCGTCTTGGAATGCTGGTATTTGAAGAAGCCTTTGATCAGTGGCTGTATTCAAAAAACAGTGACGATTATCATAACTATTTCAATAAAGCAGCAGATGGAAAAACTGTCGTTTTTGATAAAGCCGGAAATGATAATACCAACAATGACACTTCTTATATAGAAGTAAAACGTGAGGATCTGCAGTCCAATGCAGAACGTGATATCAAAGCGATGGTAGACCGTGACAAGAACGCACCTTGTATTTTTGCATGGAGTACCGGTAACGAAATCTACGATGCACGTTACAAACATGGTGAAAATACACTGGATATGCTGACCGGCTGGATTAAAGAAATCGACACGACAAGACCGGTCGCAGCATGCCCGCCGACCTGGGACAATTACTGGGCAAATAATGCACAGCAGGAAAAGCATCTGGCAAAAGCAGAAATGTCCGGATTTAACTATGCAACCGAACAGTATGACGGTGCCCACTCCAGATATCCGAATATGGTTATTTTTGGATCTGAGACAGTATCCGCTTATTATTACCGTGGTGTTTACTTCCTGGAAGGAGAAGGAAGCGGCGACAGATGTAATGAATATCCGACTTACTGGACATTTTCATCGGCAACCGCTTCTCTGGAAGCACACAGAGACAAAACTTACACAGCCGGTGAATTCGTATGGACCGGACATGACTACTTAGGTGAGCCGACCCCAAGAAGCTGGCCATCCAAGAGTTCCTACTTTGGTATGATCGACACCGCAGGTTTTGCAAAAGATTCCTTCTATTTATATCAGAGCCAGTGG